>Ga0209426_1000041_pt1 | contig 257902 bp, 296 predicted proteins | sample Deesub1362B_J571_FD_187697 | JGI IMG/M metagenome (GOLD analysis project Ga0209426, IMG submission 187697) | Deep oceanic, basalt-hosted subsurface ecosystem from Juan de Fuca Ridge flank, Pacific Ocean, CORK Borehole 1362B_J2.571 (SPAdes)... ...
CAAGATGCCAACAGGCAAGCACTACCTACAGCTGAAGCTTCTTAGCGAAGGCGGCAATCACGTTATATTCGACGAAGTGGCGGTATATTAAAATTTTTATTAATTTTAATTTTTTTGTTAATTTATTCTTGTTATTCTTGCATTACTCAATTGGTTATATTAATCATATATTATATTGGTCAACTAAGTTAATTAATTAAAATTGATTAGATTGAATTGTAATCAAAATAACTAAAGCTCACGTCACTAGAAGGTGAGAGCGTCTTGAGTTAATTTTCCATTAAACTTTTATATTTTTTAAAATTTTATCAGTATTAATGCCCACCAATACGCGCATCAACCTCCTAATTCTAGGCACTCTCTTCGGAATAACGGCCTTCGACACCCTCCTTCTTGGATTTGCAATACCCAAGTTGATAGTGGAATATGGCTTAACCCGTTCTCAGGCCGGATTCCTTGGCACATCTCTCATGATAGGTGTTGGTATTGGAGCTCTCGTCTTAGGAGCTGTCTCAGACATTGTGGGAAGAAAAAGAGTAATTCTCCTATCTGTTGCCATGTTTACTATATCCACGGGCTTGATGGGTTTTGTTAAGAGTTACATTTTTTTTGCAGTTCTCCTTCTCGCATCTGGCTTTGGACTAGGTGGCGGACTGACTATGAGCATAGCTTACCTCCCCGACATCATAGATAAACCTCTGGACAGATACATGTGTTATCTGGAGTCGTTCTGGGGAATTGGGGCTTTTTTGATTGTTACCACTTCATACATTCTTACCACAAGACCTCTGACAGAGCTCTTTCTTGTAGGAGCTATTCCTTTACTCCTGCTACCACTCTTCTGCCTGCTCCCCGACGTCAGATCCTCTGAAAAGGAAAGCATGACAGGGAACGTTAAAAACCTATTACTTGAGTATGGCAAAGTTACGGTGATTCTCTGGGTTATATGGTTCTGCGGAGTCTACACGTACTATGGAGTATTTTTGTGGCTCCCCGATGTTATGGTTACTCAGCAAGGATATGAAATTGGAAGCTCAGTACTCATTCCCATCTATGCTGTTCAGATATTCTCTCCTCTCATTCTTTCTTTTATTGTTCGGGAAGGCAATACAGAGAAATTACTAGCAGTCTATTCCTTTATGGCTGCTGTATCAACTCTAGTTTTCGTGTATGCTGGAAGTTACACGATAATGGTGCTATCTATACTCGTAACATCCTTTTTCAGCATTGGGGGCTGGGTTTTGCTGATTCTGGCAACTCAGAAAAGTTATCCTCAGAGGATAAGGGGGCTTGGAGTGGGATCTGCGGCAAGTATAGGCAGGCTTGGCGGGATTCTTGCTCCATACCTTACCGGATACTTTATGGATGTCTATGGAACCTTTGAAGTTCCCTTTGGAATATTTGTAGCTCTCTTTCTGATTATGGCTGTTTTTGCTCTGCCTGTTTCAGCTATGCGTAATGGTTGAGTCATATTTTAGAGATAGACGTATCAATAGGAGTTCCAATATTTCTTACCCTGCTACTTTTCACTCGAACCTTTTAAATGGAGTGTATAATTTTGAGTTTTACCTGCATTCTCACATTCTCACATCTCTCGTAAAGTCAGGAATTGCGAAATTCAGAAACTCTAAAAAATTGAAAGCGTGAAAATATTTTTAAAACTTCTTCACGCCTCTTCTGCGATGAACGATACCATTCACTGGGCCGATGTGGTTGCCAGCGAGTTGCTGAAGAGGGGAGGGAAGCACAGAATCGCCACAGGCATCACGCCAAGCGGCCACATCCATCTTGGTAATTTGCGAGAGATGCTGACGGCAGATGCAGTCAGAAGGGCAGTAATAGATGATGGTGGGAAGGCTGAGCTCATTTATATAGCTGACACCTTCGATCCGCTGAGAAAACGCTACCCCTTTCTGCCAGAAAAATATGAGGAATACGTGGGAATGCCCCTGAGCAATATCCCTGATCCGGAAGGCTGCCACGAGAACTATTCAGAGCACTTCCTCCAGCCGTTCCTCGAGAGTCTGGAGATACTCGGCATACCAGTCAGGGTTGAAAAGGCTCACGAAATGTACAGAGATGGGCGCTATGAGGAGCAAATAAAGGTGGCACTGAAGAAGCGCGATGTAATTGCCCGTATAATTCATGACGTCACAGGAAGGGAGCTTGAGTCTGATTGGACACCCTTCATGCCCTTCTGCGAAAACTGTGGGAGGATAAATTCTGCAAAGGTGACTGGTTTCGATGAAAACTGGATATACTATGCATGCCAGTGCGGTCACGAGGGTAAGGCCAGCTATAGTGGTGGAGGAAAGCTCACATGGCGTGTTGACTGGGCGGCCAGATGGAAAATTCTCGGTATAACGTGTGAACCCTTTGGGAAGGATCACGCTGCTGCTGGCGGTAGCTATGACACTGGCGTCAGGCTGGCAAGAGAGGTTTTTAAAATCGAACCACCTTTCCCGGTGGTGTATGAGTGGATTCATCTAAAGGGCAAGGGAGCCATGAAGAGCTCTAAGGGGATTGTTGTTCCTGTGAGGGAGATTGTAGAAATTCTTCCGCCCGAAATTATAAGATATCTTATCATACGGGTAAAGCCCGAAAGGCACATCGAGTTTGACCCATCCATGATTCTCGATGTTATCGACGATTTTGAGGATGAGTTCAGGCATAAAACCAGAAATGTGGAACTTTCTCTAGTGGAGGATGTGAGCTATTCTGAGGTACCATTCAGACACCTCATTGTGGTTGGCCAGATAGCCAACTGGGAGCTGGAAAAGGTGCTTGAAATTCTGCAAAGAACCTATGAAGTTGACGATGAAGTCAAGAAAGATGTTGAAAGAAGGCTGATATATGCCAAAAAATGGCTAGAGAAGCTTGCACCTGAGGCGATTAAATTCGAGATAAAGGAGGAGATAGCTGATATAACGGCAGAATTCAATGAAGATGAAAAGAGGTTTTTAAGTGCCTATGCAGAGAAACTTTCAGAGGATATGAGTCCCGAGAGAATTCATCAGCTCGTTTATGAGGTGGCAAAGGAAATAGGTATCAAACCGGCAAAGGCTTTTCAGGCAATTTATAAGGCAATCCTTGATAGATCGCACGGCCCCAGGGCAGGATACTTTATTAAATCTCTGGGTGTAAACTGGATTAAGGAGAGGTTCAGGAAGGTTGCTGGCTAAGGGGAATATGGAGTATATGAGACGAATAAGACGTATAGAAGCTGGAAGCTATTACAGTTATCTGACTGAGGGGTGCAGACTCTGTAGGAAAGGTGCTAAACTGGTTTTATTTGTTACTGGTGAATGTCCAAACACATGCTTCTACTGCCCCATCAGCGAGGACAGGCAGCGGAAAGATGTCATCTTTGCCAACGAAAGGCCTGTAAGAGACATTGAAGACATTGTAGAGGAAGTCCTCCTCATGGATGCAGAAGGAGCGGCGATTACAGGAGGTGAACCTCTGATCAAGCTCGAAAGGGTTGAGGAATTCATCAGCCTTTTCAGCAAAGCAAACATGCATACGCACCTTTACACCAGCATCCCTGCCAGTCAGAGAGTCATTGAAAGACTTGCAAAAGCCGGACTTGATGAGTTAAGATTTCATCCCCCATTGCTTGAGAATTCACAAGTATATGAGGAGCCGCTAAAGCTTGCAATTAAAGCTGGAATTGAAGCAGGTTTCGAAATCCCTGCTCTGAAATTTGAGGAAAGGCTTGTTGAGATAGCCAACAGGTACGGAGCTTTCTTTAACGTGAATGAGCTGGAGTTTTCTGCCAGCAATTTTGATGAAATGCAGCGTGAGGGCTTTGAAATAGGGGATTTCTATGAGGCAAAAGGAAGCAGAGAAATTGCAGAAAAGTATGCAGAGGTGGTAGATAAATTTCACTTCTGCAGCGTCCTATTTAAGGACAAAGCCCAGATGCGTCGCAGACTCATAAGAATGGCCTTCAACCACCCGGATTTCTACAAGGTTACAAACGAGGGAACAATTATATGTGGTGTGGCCGAAGGGGACGAAAGAGCTTTACGCAAAGTTTTAAATCTGCTGGATTATATGGGTGAGGAATACGTGAAAATGGACGGCAGGGTTGAATTCTCCGCAAATCTTGCAGAATATCTGGTGGAGAGAATACGTAAAATTCGTCAAGATTTAAAAGACCTTGATGTAGAGATAGGCATAGTGGAGAGATACCCGACGTATACACGGATAGTTGTGGAAAAGACCGTGCTGGAGTAATGGCGGGTAATGACGAGGTAATAGTGAGGTGAGGTCGTGAAGAGGAATGAAATAGAACAGAGGCTCAGGAAGTATCTCGAGAGGGATAGGACTGGTGTAAGAAAGGAACTCATCAAACTGCTTCTCGATGGAAAGAAGTACACGACTGAGGATATACACCGATTTCTGGTGGAAAAGGGCTACCAGCTAAATTTGAGAGGAGTATCGGCTATGATAGGTTTGATGAGTGCAAGGCTGGGCATAGTGAAGATGGAGTTGGGGGAGAAGAACAAGTATTACCTCAAGAAAGAATATGAAGACCTTGTAAGGTCAATTCTGGTTAATTTTGAAACATGAACCCGATTCTGAAATTATACGAATCCTTATTAATGAAAGAAGTAAAAAGGGGAAAAATTCCGAAGCATTTAGCCATTATTATGGATGGAAACAGGCGTTATGCTAAGCGTAGGGGCCTGCCGGTTTATGTTGGACACATGATGGGCTCCAGAAAGGTTGAGGAAGTTCTCAACTGGTGCTGGGAGATAGGTATCAGAAATGTCACCCTCTATGCATTCTCAACTGAAAATTTCAGGAGGAGTGAAGAGGAGAAAGCGAAGCTCTTTCAGCTCCTCGAGAAAGAACTGAGAAGAATCGCCAGAGATAGAAGAATTCATAGGAATAAAGTCAAGATTAATGTAGTCGGAAAGCTCGAACTGCTGCCAGAAAATGTCAGAGAGGCTATAAAGATTGCTGAGGAGTCAACGAAAAACTACTCCAATTTCCATCTAAACGTCGCCGTAGCATATGGGGGAAGGCAGGAGATACTTGATGCGGTGAGAGAAGTGCTGAAAAGGGTTGAGAGGGGAGAAATTGATCCAGAAGAGATATCGGAGGAGCACATTAACAGCTTTCTCTATGGAGGTGGGGACTATTCCAAAGTCGATCTTGTCATCAGGACCGGTGGGGAACAAAGACTTTCCAACTTTCTCCCTTGGCAGGCTGCTAACAGCACAGCTTATTTCTGCGATGTTTATTGGCCTCAGTTCAGAAAAGTGGATCTGCTCAGAGCCATAAGGACATGGCAGTGGAGGCAGAGGGCTGGTGGTAGTAATGGGAATATTGATGGGGGAATAAATCCTAACGACTTAAAGGGGGCAAAAGTTTCAAAAAATGCAGCGTCAGAGGGGTGATGTATGAATTCAAATTCAAAGTTGATGTATGAGTTCAGGAGGAAACTGGAAGAACTGGAAAAGATGAAGGGTAGAGGAACGGAGCTCATCACTCTTTACATTCCTCCGGATAAGAATATAGCGGATATTGCCTCTCAGCTCCGTAACGAGCTCAGCCAAGCTTCAAACATCAAGTCCAAGCAGACCAGAACAAATGTGATGGCGGGGCTTGATGCAATACTCCAGCGTTTGAAGCATTATAAGAAACCCCCTGAGAATGGAATGGTCATAATCAGCGGTGTGATCGACCTTGGAGGAGGCAGAGAGAAGCATATTACTGAGATAATCGAGCCTCCTGAGCCTGTACCCCTCTACAAGTACCATTGCGACTCCACGTTTTATCTGGAACCTCTCAAAGAGATGCTGAGAGAAAAGAAGATTTACGGTCTTATAGTTATAGACAGAAGAGAAGCAACGATAGGTATTCTTAGGGGTAAGAGGATCGAGGCGCTGAGTTACGTAACTTCAACAGTCCCGGGGAAGCACAGGCAGGGCGGTCAGAGCAGCGTCCGTTTTGAGAGGCTCAGACAGATAGCAATTCACGAGTTTTATAAGAGAGTTGGCGAAAGAGCTAACGAAGCTCTCCTCCCGCATCTTGAAGACTTACAGGGAATTCTGATAGGCGGGCCATCGCCAACGAAAGAGGAGTTTTATGAGGGGGAGTATCTACATCATGAACTTCAGAAAAGGGTAATTGGTCTGTTTGACATTAGCTATACAGATGAGAGCGGCCTATATGAGCTTGTGGAAAAGGCTCAGGATGCTCTGCAAGAACTTGACATAATGAGGGAAAAGAGGCTGATGAAGAAGTTCCTTGGCGAGATTGTGAAGGATGGCCTTGCTGCTTATGGTGAGGAAGAGGTCAGGAAGTACCTTGAAATGGGTGCAGTGGACACGTTGCTGCTGAGCGAAGACCTGCGTCTTGAAAGAGTTCGCTACCGCTGTCCCATGTGTGGCAAGGAGGAGGAATTAACGGTTAAGGAAAACGGGAAGAAACCACCGGTTTGTCGGGAAGATGGCATCAACATGGAGGAAGTTGAGAGGAAGGACGTGATTCTTGAGCTTTCAGAGCTTGCTGAGAATGTCGGAACTAATGTAGAGTTCCTCTCCACAGAGAGTGAAGAAGGAGCAATGCTGCTGAATGCTTTTGGCGGGATTGCTGCTTTGCTGAGGTATAGGCCAGGGAATAAGTGATGATTGTCAAATTTTACTTTTCTGGGTTTCAGTTCTGCTATTCGTTGTGTCCTTGTTACTTATCCCCCTACCTTTGATTTTATCCCACCAACATCTCCAACATCCCTAAGCTTCAAATCAACAAGATAGTAGAACTACTAAAAATGAACCTATGGGACAGGGGAGGAGCAGGGTGGACAGGCCTAGGCATAGTTTAATTGAAAACTAGTGCTTAATCAGTCTAACTATCCCTTCATCACTCTATTCTTGCATTTATATTATAGTTTGCTAACACAAGCCGGTTGAAGTACATGGAAACGTTCAGCATATTGCCTGTCAGGTCTGTTTGCAGCACAGTGTTGTTGGAGTAACCTCTCAGCTCATCGAAGTATCTTTTCCAAGCATCCACATAGCTCGAATTTATATTCATTTCAATGTATCCACTTTGGTTAAACACATTCACTTCTGCTGAACTCAGATCGAAAACAAGAGTCACCATACCTTCTCCTCCCGCTGAACCGCTGCCGTTGATGGATGTCAGGGCGATGAAGACAATTGTCTCGTTGTTGACATTTTTCTTGTAAATGAATATCCTAGGTTGGGAGATCATTGTTGTCCTATCTCGGGATTTCAACCATACACCACCATTCTCGAAGGATATGGTGTAGTCGGGGTAGCTGTACTCCACTCCACCCATTATACTCGATTTCAACAGGGCTGTGGAATTGTTGATGGTAACCTTTATAGTAATGCTGTTATCACGAATTGTATGCACTTCTCCACCGCTAAGGAGAACTCTTATTTCCTTTTTAGAACTCTTTCCGTAAACAACACTTTCCACTGCATCCTGTATCTTTCTGAAACCCTGAACCATGCTCTCAAATCTAACATCTTCTTTTGATTCATCTACCATTGAATATGCATAACTGAAAACCATGGCAGTGGCTACTATCACTATTCCGAAGATCAAGGCAAATCCGACTATCTCTGAAACGCCTTTACTGTTCATATCATCCTCACATCCACCACGTACTTATTGAGGGTCAGGCGGTTAAATGGAATGATTACTTCTACCTCGTTCTGTTCATCCTCAACTGTTCCGAACTTAGTAAGAAACTGTTTCCAAGATTTTGCGTACCTCGTCCTGATTTCGATGGTTATATTTCCAGATTCATTGAAAGTGTAACTCTCTGTGGAGTTGAATTTAAGGATGAGGTTTACAACACCTCCCCCTAGTCCGCCTGCTGCCGAACCACTTCCGACGATTTTGAATAGGGCTATACTCAGGTTTCCATCCTGTATGTACATCTTGGGAGACGAGATGATGGTATCTCCAAAGACTCCACCGTTCTCTATTGCCATAGAGAAATCTGAGCTGGAGTATTCTATGGCTCCTAAGTCATCACTCAACTGTAGCACGATTCCGGTTGAGTTCCTAACCGTTATATCCACGTGAACTCCACCTGAAATTGAGAGAGACCCACCAGAAAGGGCAATTTTGGTGGTTGCAACAGGGAAAACATCTGTTGACACCTTTGAGAGCTGCTCACTCAGATATACAAGCTGGGAAATAACGTTTCTCTCTCTGATAACCTTCTGATGTGAGTCTATAAGCGGGAAACCATAAATAAGTATAATTGAGATGGTTATGGATATCATTGCCACTATCAGTATGTTGTCTAGGACTTCCGAAACACCTTTCTCTCTCATTTTAACACAACCTTTTCGGGACTGAGGCGGGTTACATTCAGTTCTGGCACAGGCAAGTAGATTGTGGTGAAGTTAACTCCTGTGAACGGCCAGGGGATGAAGGTGACATTCGATACTCCATAGACATTGGTCAATATCAACCCCTCTGTGTTTGGTACCACTTCAAAGCTACCTATCCAAGTCTCATTTATCCTGATGCTGCTTATATTCCACTGAATGACCGTCTGATTGCCCACATAACTCACGTTGGCATTTGATGGGGTTTCAGAGAGGGTGACGTCAGATGTCAGCACGTCAGTGATGGTGATGTTTATCGCAGCCCTTTCCTTCAGCTCCCTGGCAATCTGCTCATAGATGTTCTGAAGTTCTTCTGATGTGGCGGCGAAAAAATAATAGTCGGGAGATGTGGCAATTTCTTGGAGCAATGTAGCATTGGCATCGCTCCCGAATCCGATTGTATATATCAGTATAGATTCGTTGTTTACTTGAGTTTGCTTCGTGATCTCTGCTTCGCTCAGAGCTTCCTGAATTGCCAGGGTTTCAGAGGCTTGACCGTCTGAAGTTATTGTTGGGTTTCCGTCTGACAGGATTATCATAACCGGGATATTCCCTGTGGTGGTATTCGCCACCAGTTCTTCTCTTGCTTTCTTTATTCCACCTCCTAGGGGAGTTCCGCCATATGCATACAGTCCATCAATACTGGTGTTGGCTTGATCAGTATTGTTGGTTAAAGGCTGATCCAGCGTTATTCTAGGAGTTGCACCGCCGCTTCCCTGACCGCCAAAGGAAACAACTCCTACCTGGTCAGTCCCTCTCAAAAAGCTGTTGAATGTTTTTGCAGTTATCTTGGCAGCATCAATTTTGGCAATGTCTGCCGTAATGTAAAATTCTTGGGTTCCATACGGAAAGTCCCCCACCACATATGCTGTGTAAGTTCCGCTGGCAGCATTTGAGTCTGAATAGTAAGTACCTGATGAGGAGGAATAAGGACCCTTCAGAGCTCCACCGGGCTCTTCTACCCATAAATGCAATTCCTTGCTACCATTTACCGGAGTTACCTCTATTTTCAGGTTTTCTACTATTGGGATCTGGAATGTGATGATTGATGCGTTGGCATCCAGTGCGAAGTTCCAGGATGAAACAAGGGTTCCAGAAAAATACCACCACCACCAAAAATATCCGTTTTTCTCAACCTCGACTGTGACAGTATCGCTACCAGTGGGATAGTCAGCAACAACGCTGATAGTCCAGTTACCCTCCACGGGATTTTGCACGAAATACATCTCACCGTTTGTTATACCGTACTGGGCGCGGGCAAAATCACCGTCAGGAGATTTAACCCACAGGTCTATATCCTTTCCGCTTGAAGAGTATGCCATGACGGTCAGACTGGAAAAACTGCTATCTACATTGACGTAATTCTCCCACTTAGATGGAGACGCTGTACCACTGCTTGAGTTGTACAGCGTGTAACCATTGGTTCCATAATAGTCTGGGTCCATGCTTCCCGAAACGTCAATTACGTGCATCACACTTATATTTCTGGCCTGCTCGATTATTCCCCCGCCTCTGAGGTAAATTACGATCTGAACAGGATTATCCGGCTCGGTAACCTCTGGTATTACGTATTTGGTGGCGAAGAGGTATGGATCGAGTTCTTGACTTTGCGGGATGACTGTTATGTTTATTGTGCTGCTGTCAGAATATCCGTAGCTGTCCCACACCGTAAGGGTTGCCGTGTACGTGCCATCAGCAGAATATGAGTGTTCAACCAAGGACTGGGATGGATTATTGGGGTTGTACTTTGCCTCATAGCTGCTACCATCTCCGAAATCCCACCTGAACCATAGGTCTCCTTCTCCTGTCGAGAGGGTCATGTCAAATGTCACATTACTTCCAACCTCTACGGTGGTTGGATATGCCAGTGCCACTGCTGTGGGCATCATGTGGCTGTATTTCGTGTATTCTATTTCATGGACAGGAGTAATGCTGAAAGTTGAGCCTACTGGTAAGACTTTCAGTGCGATGTTATTGATGGGGATGTATTCACTCTTTCCAGCTCTTTCAGAGGAGATTTTCAGGACATATTCTCCACCTACCTGCGTAAATTCTGCTTTGAAATCGTAGTCTCCGATAGTATAAGGCATGAATATTTTGGCCTTAACATAACCGTTCTCCGGTGCTATTATAGAGATGTCTGTGAGTTTGACGGCAATCTGGTTTCCCACATCCTGAAACTGATTTTTCATTGTTGTGGAGAGGGGAGTTTTACCCAACACATCATTGAACTGTAAAACAATGAAAGCGAAGAAAATCATGAGTATGCCTGATAGAATCAAATATTCTATGAGGATTGAAACTCCTCTTTCTGAGTCATGTGAGCTGAACAAGAACGGTTTCCTCATACTCAACCTCCGTATTGCTGAAAACGATCCTAATCATAAACGATGTAATCGTTTCCTGCCCTCCCACAACGCTCTTTTTAATGTCGAACACATCTATGCTTGCATAGGCACCATGGAGGGCGTAAAGAGTGGTTATCTGTCTGTCGAGCTCTTTGGCACGATCCAGGAAAGAAGAGGGTTCGCTTGCGTAATCTGTGAGTTCTTCAATGGCAATCCTCCTCAAATCTCTGATTTCATTCTTTGGGAAATTCAGCTGGGTTATTGAAGTCTCTGTTCCTGCCAGCAGGTTCTGGGAGTAGACGTAGGAAAGCCCGGCAAGCAGTATTGAGATCATTAAGGCCATAGTTATGATTATCTGACCCCTTGTATCTTTTAGACCCTCCATAACGTCAGCCTCACCTCCAGCAGAATCGGGACATTATTATTAGGCCCCTCAATACCTGAGGAATTGAGTTTGAAGGGAGAATCGTCAACGAATGCTCCATTCCTGATGACAAGATATGTGGAGGCAGTAACGGTTGTTGAAGTGGGGATGCGGTTTGTAATGTTGTAAACCTCTATTTTATTGGTTGTCAAGTTCACATAATATACTTGGAGGTTGAAGTCAGTGTAGTCTGGAAGCAATTTTTCCAGACTGCTGAGGAGTTTATCTGGAACATAAGTGCTGTTTATACGCTTCAAAACATACTGAAGAGTATCTTCTGCTCCGGATTCATTGTTGAGGATTGTAAGAGCATCCTGTCCGTACTGTCTCATCTGAACGTAGACAACTTCATCTGATACGGGAGAGATTATCATTGTACTCTGGAAGAGGAAATAGGCTACGCTGAGTATGAGCACAGCAGCAATTACGCCTTCCAGTGTCATCATCTGTCCTTTATTCTGTCCTTTACCACACCGCAACAACGAGTTTGGCAACTATTCTCCCTCCTATATACTCCCCAGCGTTAGTTGAGATTACGTAGCCCCTCACGTTGTGCACCTGTACGTCCACATTAACAGTCCCGCTTCTCTGGTTGATGATGTTGGTGAGGTCGAACGTGCCTATTGTATCATTTCCAGAAACGTCTATGACTCGATTACCATCTACGTCAACCCTCATCCAAGGATCTGTTGCAGACTGATTGTCATTTCTATCCAGAATTACTATGACAAAGGAACCGACAGGAGGTGTGACAATAAAGTTGTAGTTAACAGTGTTGGGCGTATCAACCCGGCTGGAAATGTTTGATACGCTTGAAGTATTCTCAAAAGCTATTATCCTTTCATATTTCGCCACATCTTTCCAGTCAGGTATGGGGTTGCCAATCAGTAGCAGAGGCTGGCTACCATTCGTGGAATATGCTGGATTTGAAGAATTACTTGACAGAAGCTGAAGGGAAATGTTAAATCCGAACTTTCTATCGGGCGTTTCCAGTCCTAGAGCTCTCCTCAGCTCATCCTCTCCGGCCGAAAGGTAGAAGTTCTTTAGCGCATCTATCTTATCCGAATCAAGTACGTTTGCCTCAGGGCCCATTAAGCCGGGTCTCACCTCCACATCCGGTAAAGAATAGTAATTTTCCCAATCAGTTCCGTTAACACTTCCATTGCTCCAGTATCCCGGGTCTTCTACAAGAAGGGCTGAAATTCTGTAGGCTAGAGGATAAAGAGCAATTTCACTTCTTTCTGAAGCGAAGATTGTGGGAATGTACTGAATGATGAAGACGAAACTGAGAAGGAAAATAGTAAGGCCTACTATAATGTCTAAGCTGAGCTTTCCCTCGACACTTCTGTGACTTTTGTAATTCATCATTATTGTAATAATCGTTAGATGATTTTAGCTTTTCGGTTGTCGAACTCAACGCTTCAACCGACTTTAACCTCCTTCAACAAGTTCTCGTCTATAAATTTGCAAATATAGGCGTAAACTCCTGGAGAAACCCACACAACTCTCTTCCAGCCACCCCCTCCTTTCAGAAATTTTTCACTCTTCATGTATGCAAAGCTGATACCAACAAAACCCTCCACCTGCTGGCCAGCGATTATTCTCTCCATCTCATCGAAGGTCAACCCTATGGGTGTTTTCTTTTTGTAACCCCTGTCAACTATTCCGAATCCATCTTTTTCAGGTATGTAAAACACTATTGCTTCACTGTACAATCCTGTCAGAGGTGGAAAAGCTAGAACGCTATGAAGCTTAATTTTCTCAACTTTGCCTTCTGTCATCTTTTTTACAGCGTCATCCACTCCTGTAAATTCGTCGTTTCCTGCTTTCTTTCCTTTTTCAACCCTAGAGTAGTAATGGACAGCTTCCAGCTCCTCTGCAGCCTTTGCTTCAGGCCAGGCTGTCCCACACGGTGAAGGACGGTCAGGAGATATTATGCAGACGTGATTTAGAAGATAGTACTGGCATGATGTGCAGGCGTAGAAGTCTGTAACTTCATCTTCACTCACTCTATATTCTTCTCTCTGTCTGTGAATCTTCGCTGCCTCCTCTCTAGCTCTTTCAAATTCGTCCTCATCCAATATCAGCCTGATTTTGACACTCTTAACTCCGGGGATTGAGGTAAAACTATCGTGCAGAACCTTCGCAAGACAATCTGGCGTGAAACGATGCATTGATTCGTCAGAAACGATTATTTCCACATTTTCTTTTCTGAATTTGTACTCCACTCCCCCGAATCTATTCACAGTCTCGCCTATAAGGGCTTCAAGAGCCATTGCTGCTTCATCACTGACACCACCAGCCTCAATCCAGATCCCGATAACGTTGGTAAGCTCGCCTATCACTTCGATGCCCTGATCATCTCCGGGTGTTACAACTTCAAAGCCCCTGAATACCCTTCCTTTGACTCTCTCTCCGAGGTAAATATCATCGAACTCCAGACACTCAGACTTGATGTCCATCTTGCTAGGATCAACGTAGCGGTGGAGCATGCGGGATGTGGGGTAGCTATATTTATCATCTTACTGTACTTTTGTTCATGAAGCAAATAGCCGTTGTTGGAGCATCTCAATGCAATGAGGAAATTTATTCTATTGCTGAGAAGATTGGGGAACTTATAGCTGAAAAAGGATGGATTCTGATCAACGGTGGGCTTGGCGGTGTGATGGAGGCCAGTGCTAGGGGAGCAAGGAAAAAAGGTGGTGTTGTGGTAGGAATAATTCCACACTCAGACAAGACGTATGCAAATCCTTATTGCAGCATCATCATCGCTACGAATATGGGACATGCAAGGAACATGGTAATAGTCCATTCCAGCGACGCCATTATTGCGGTTGATGGGGAATACGGCACGATTTCCGAAATAGCGATAGCATTGAAGGAGAAGAAGCCCGTGGTGGTAATAAATCCTCCTGTAAGGTTGAAGGATATGATAATTGTCGAAAGCCCTGAAGAGGCTATTAAAATGCTTGAGGATTCGTTAGGGAGTAGTTAAAGCTACTTACAAGTTGCTCACAAGCTATTATCCTGTAGTTTACAAGCTATCCAAGAGAATATGCAGGGAGTATTCCTCGCAATTCCCCAACAATATTACATTGCGACCAAAAAAGGCAATTGAGTTATTTCACCCAATACTTGTGCGTCTTAAAAACCACACCTCCAGTTTTATGCATCCATTGGCATCGCATTCAAAAGCCATACAGCCGAAGCATGGTGGAAGCCCGGCGAGCTCGTCCATAGTCTCCATTAGTTCTATCAGGCTAAGCTCTCTGCCCTCTTCTTCGATTTCAGCATCCGCTGGGACAATCTTGAAGGTCTTTACGCCATCTACAACAACTTCCACTCTTCTGATCAGACCCTCTTTTTCCAGCTTCCTGAGTATTCTTGAACATTTACTGCTATCTATGTTCAGCTCCTTCCACAAATCCTTCTGGAGAATAGATCCTTTCTCTTCAAGGATCTGAAGAATCTGGTCTCTGGTTTCCATCCTATTTCCTCTTATTCCTCAAACGGCTGGATGAGAATTATGTTGTTACCCCTCAATACTATGTTTCCAAGGTTTCTAACCTTCTCACCATTCTTATACTCCATAGCGTTGCTCATATACACGTTCATGTAGTCGTCAACGCTTTCCAGCTTGCCAACTAAGTCGCTCTCCTCACCTTTCATCTCTATTCTCACGACCTTGCCAACAAGTGACTTAACTTTCTGGTTCGGAAGCACTCTATCACCTCCATCTAAGTCTTGTGAGATTATATTTTAGCATTGTGGTGTATTCCGGAATCTGGGTAAGCACAAGAACAAAAATCGTATATATACCTTACTGGTTGCTGATAAACCATGATAGTTGTAACTGGAGGCGCAGGATTCATTGGAAGCCATGTTACTGATAAGCTCATTGAAATGGGTGAGGAGGTTCTTGTCATAGATAATCTCTCTTCTGGGAGAGCTGAATATATCAATCCTCAGGCTGAACTGGTAAAACTGGATCTTACTCATCACGAATCACTTGTAGAAGCCATCAAGGGTGCTGAGGTTGTGTGGCACATCGCTGCCAACCCGGATGTAAGGATGGGGTTGGAGAAACCTGATGAAATATACAGGAATAATATCGAAGCTACTTACAGTCTGCTGGAAGCTATGAGGAAGCTCAAAATCGATAAGGTGGTTTTTACGAGCACCTCTACGGTTTATGGAGAAGCAGAGATAATCCCAACTCCTGAAGACTATGCTGGCGTGCCCATTTCAATCTATGGTGCCTCAAAGCTGGCATGCGAGGCCCTAATTGCATCTTATTGCCACACGTTTGATATGCAGAGCTGGATTTACCGGTTTGCCAATGTGATAGGCAAAAGGAGCAACCATGGCGTCATCTATGATTTCATCCAAAAGATTAGGAGAAATCCAGAGGTGCTGGAGATTTTAGGAGATGGTCAGCAGAACAAATCCTACATCTACATTTCAGACTGTGTGGAAGGGATGTTCGCCGGATTGAAGGCAGATGAGGCGGTTAACATCTTTAACATAGGTAGCGAGGACCAGGTGAAGGTAAGAAGGATTGCTGAAATAGTGTGCGAGGAGATGGGAGTTGAGCCGGAATTTGTTTTTACTGGCGGTGATAGAGGGTGGAAGGGAGATGTCCCTGTAATGCTTCTTTCCATAGAAAAGCTGAAGTCTCTTGGCTGGAAACCAAAGTACTCCTCTGAGGAAGCAGTCAGAATGGCTGTAAAGGATCTTCTCTCTGAAATGTAGTTAGTCTGGTAGGATTCGGGGCTACTCGATAACGGCTCAATCCAACGAGACACCCTCCAATTTTAGAAGCTTCAGTTTAATCTCGAGACCACCACTGTATCCTCCCAACCAGCCTTTTCCAACAACACGGTGGCATGGGACGATAACTGGCACTTTATTAGCTCTTAGAGCAGCTCCTACTGCTCTTGGAGACGTGTCTAGCTTTTTTGCAATCTCACCGTAAGTACACGTCCCACCATATGGGATCTTTCTGACTTCTCTGAGTATTCTTTCTGAGTTTGCCGGATATATAACTTCAAAGTCGAAATCTGGAACCTTCTTGGAGAAGTATTTCTCCAGCTCTTTTTTCAGTTCTTCCGCAACGTCACTCACAATATTTTCAGGATGTGGCTGGGTGGAGAACTCCGCTTTTATTACGACTCCATCATCCAAAAATGAGATAAAATAGAGTTCATCCCATTTTACACACACAACTTCGGGCATATTTTTAAACACGTCTTCACGCGTCGCTTCCTGCAATGTCTCTTATCCTCCTTATTCCGTCAATTTCCCTTATAACCTCTGCCACAGACTCTGGAACAAGCTCTTCCCAGTTTTCTCCACATATCATCCTCTTTCTTATCTCAGTTCCCTGCAGTTCGATGCGGTTGTAGAGCTTTGTTCGCTCCACTTCATAGCCAGCCTCTTTGAAAAGCCTTATAACAAGAGGGTTGTTTGAGAAAACGATTTGGAAAGGTGGAACCATCGAAATAACGTGACTGACCCATAAACTGTTCCTGTAGATGTCTTCTAGAGGGATTATGTAGACTTTCTTCCCCATACCCATCTCTTCCAGTGCTCTGGAAATCATTAGAATGCGTTCCCCTGCCGTAAAAGGGTTTTCGAGGGTGTGACTTTCCTGAGCGCTGCCTATACCTATAATGAGCTCATCAACCTTTTCAAGGATGTTCCTTATCACTTCATGGTGGCCTAAGTGATAGGGTTGAAATCTCCCTATGAAAAACCCCCTCAATTTGCTGGCCTCCTGACAACCCTGTAGATATCGTCCTTCAGCTTCTTTCCAGTCATCCTCTCCCATTCTTTGATGGGGATTCCATATCTGGCTTGAATCTCATCTCTATAAAGCTCTGGCATGACGTTGAAGGTGCAGAACGGGATTACTCTACCGTCTGGTGAAGCGTAGTGGATGTCACACCTCTGGATTCTTGCTAGATCGTAGTTGTAGAGGTCCATAAAGTGCATCATCCCGATAAACAAAGTCCTCTCATGGAACTTTCCGAGGGTTGAGTAATCGTGCTTCACAAGAACATCGAAGAGTATTCTGCTTATGTCGAAGTCACTCGGTGCATACTCTTCATCAACAAATTTACGCAGGTCAATAATCCCTTTCAGAGCTTTCACAGTCTTTATTCTGCTGTGACTAATCTCTTCCGCTTTCTGGGTGAGGTATTCGAACAGCCCCTCAACATCAACAAATCGGGTTATGGGTAGCAACCTGTCATCTTCTTTGAAAACATATGTGGCCATGCCACATGCGAAATGAGTGGTAAGCTCGTATTGGGGCTCACCTGTCATAGCCTCTACGAAGTGTGAGATGGCAGTAACGCATGGAACAGGGTAGAAATCTTCAGCGGCAATCTCTCCATCTGTCTGCTCTTCTATCCTCTTTATGGCATCCGGGATTGTTATCCTGAACTGCTCCCTTTCTTTTTTGGGCATGCTACCGGTAAGACTTACGGGCTGGAAATTGACACCTCTTACAACATCTATGTTATCGGCACCAAATCTTATTATCTCTCCAAGCTGGTGATCATTAACACCTTTTATCACTGTTGGGACAAGCACCACGCCCAGCCCAGCCCTTCTGCAGTTATGGAGAACTGCAGGAACTTCAGGCCCGTTTTTTGGATTTGTACGCTCATCAACACCGTCAAAGGAGAGGTATATGGTATTAACTCCAGCCTTTCTGACCTTTATGGCAAAATCTGGCTCTCTTGCAAGCCTGATGCCATTAGTGTTGAGCTGAACGTGTTCTATCCCTTCTGCTCTCACAGCTTTTATTATCTCGATTATATCTTCTCTCAGCGTCGGCTCTCCGCCAGTTAGCTGAACCGCATTAGTGGATACTGGCCTGAGACTTTTCGCTGTCCTCACCATTTCCCTTATTTTTTCCACACTGGGCTCATAGATGTATCCCGCCTTCTTGGCATAGAAAAAGCAGTACCAGCAGGCTATATCGCAGCGGTTGGTAACGACGATGTTTAGCAGAGCAGTATGGCTTAGATGTCTGCCGCAAATCCCACAGTTGAATGGACAATCAGTTTTAACTTCAACAAGCGGATTTTCGATTCCATGTCCGTCGTGGGCGAATTTAACTGCTTTTTTGAACATCTTTGAATCTCCCCAGTATACATCAACGAACTCGCCATGCTCAGAACACACCTTACGTATCATCACCTTCCCGTTCTCCTCGTAAATATCTGCCGGTAAAATTTTGAGACACTCTGGACAGAGTGATGAAGTTTTATAAGGCAGAGTGATTTCCATATACTTCACCTCCTACTTAATAGTGAATTCTATAATTCACTGAAAGCGAAAGTGATATATCAAGATTTCGAAGTCAAGATTTATGATAGAACTCCTAACACTCACCATATGGCTTCTTCTCCCTTCATATACTCCAAATAACTTCGCAGTGATTTTTGGTGGAGGCACTCCTATAGATATGGGTAAGAAGTTTCGTGATGGAAGGAGGATACTGGGTGATGGAAAAACGTTCAGAGGGTTCTTATTTGGGGTTTTGGGGGGTGTGTTTACGGGAATCATTCAATATGGTGTTGAGAATATTTTCGGATTTTCTATATTCTCGACTCTTCCGCTTCCGTCTTTTCTCATTCTTAGCTCTCTTCTATCATTTGGTGCCTTAACGGGTGATATTTTCGGCAGCTTTGTAAAGAGGAGAGTTGGTTTTGAAAGGGGTAGAAGCTTTCCTGTACTAGATCAACTCGGCTTCTTGGTTTTTGCTTTTCTGTTTGCCAGCATCCATCCAGCCTTCGGAACTCTTTATACTCCCGACGTGATTCTGACGGGAATTATTATAACTCCAATACTCCATGTGGTCACAAACATAATAGCATACAAGCTTGGATTGAAGGAGGTTCCATGGTGATGCGAGTATGTCAGTGAGGAAGCTAATTCAAAAATTTAAGGAAGTTGGAGCGCTTCGTTTTGGTGAATTCACACTTTCTTCTGGTAAAAAGAGTAATGTGTATGTAGATGTCAAGCATGCCTGCACCTTTCCAGATGTGCTTGAGGAAATAGCAAACCAGATGGCTGAAAAACTCAGAAACGTGGAATTCCACAGAATAGCATGTGTTGAACTTGGTGGAGTCCCTCTTGCAGTTGCTTTGAGCCTGAAAACCCGAAAGCCCTACCTTATATTCAGAAAGGCCAAAAAAGATTATGGAGTTGAAAGCGACGCTGTTGGAGATATCAGGGCTGGGGAAAAGATAGTTGTGGTGGAGGATGTAACAACAACTGGTACTTCCGCAGCATCTGTTGTGGAGAGAGTTGAGAAGAAAGGAGGCAGAGTTGTTGCTGTTTTGACAGTTGTCGACAGAATGGAGGGGGCTGAGGAGAGGCTGAGAAATCTTATTGCCCTTATGAGACTGGATGAGCTTATGAAAGAATAATCTTTTTAAGACTCTCCACGCTGATATTCATATCCCATTTTCTAAGGAATTCGGCTACTTCCTCAGCACTGAGCTTCCCGTTGAATCTGTATCTTCTGAAAGATTCTCCCACCAGATCTGTTTTCACACATAAGGTTTCTGCTATGTCTGCTGCGTATTTTTCCACATCTTCATATTGATCATATTGAAGTTCTGACATTTCACTTACAATGGAATCGTAGCATGAGAGGAAATCATCAATAAGCTCTGAATTGATCCGCAGAACATCCACATTTGCAGTGAGGCTGCAACATGGAAAACTTCCTATGAGCTGGCTGAATGGTATCACCTTGTATCCCTTTTTTTCAAGCCAAGTGAGGTGAGGCTCCCAGATTGCAATTCCTTCAAGCTCACCTTCAGTAAAGCTCTTAACCATGCTCTCTGGAGAACGGAAGTATCTCAGCTCCCTGATATTGAAAATTTCCCTCACTCTTTTGATGTTCATCTCCATTGTGGACATCTCTGTTGTTCCGAACACTCCATTTGATATGTTGCTGTGAGCTATTCCACTACCACCCTCTGCAACCTTTCTCAGCAATCTCAGGTTTTTGTGGAGGACACCAAAAAGGGTCTGAGTCACTAAAGGACTTGCTGCGACATCAACACGGCTGTACACAACGTCTTTTGTAAGTGAGATGGCATCACCATATAGTCTTATCTCCGCATCAACCTCCTTTGCAGCTTTTACAACGGCTGCATATTCTGTGGATTTGAGTATTCCGATTCTGAGATATCCTTCAACCGGGAACGGAGTATAGCTCTTAAGCCATACTCTCATGGACTTCCCGGAAATAATGCTCCGAAAGATTACTCCCTCTTTTTCCAGATGAGAGAGTATTTCAGATACTGTTGACTTCGATAGATGGAGTTTGTGACTTATCTCACTCTGAAGCACACCATCTTCTCCACTTCTCTCAAGCAATTCCATAATTCTCTCTTTTGCTCGCATTTTTGCTACTCTCCTGATTGGTTGTAAATATGTCATTAAAGGGTTCTTTAGTTTTTTCACGTGTCGACAAGAAACAAGGATAGGTCATGAAGGTCATAAACCGGATTAAAACTGGCGGAAAGCTTTTGAAAGTTGAACCCTTATACGAACTGGCCAGCGTAGTATGTAGGTTAGTGTAGGCAAGGTGTAGAGAGGAATGGGAATGAGGAGAACAAAAATTGTGTGTACTCTTGGACCTGCAACAGATTCGCAAGAAAAGATAGTGGAACTGATAAAAGCAGGAATGGATGTGGCAAGACTTAACCTCTCCTTTGGAACCAGAGATTACCACAACAGGTTGATAAATGTGGTGAGAGAGGCATCAAAACGTCTTGAGAAGCCTGTAGCTATACTTATGGATCTTTCTGGACCCAAAATTCGTATTGGTAAACTCTCATCTCCTGTTACTCTGCACAGGGGGGAGAAAGTGGTTCTTACGTCCGATTACTGCGGTGAGGGTGATAGGATTCCAATCAGCCATCCAGAAGTGCTGGGTTATTTAGACGAGGGAGATGTCATTTACTTGGCTGATGGCTCTATAAAGCTTAAAGTAGTTGAAGTAAGGAAGAAAACAATTACGGAGGTAATTACAGAGGTTCTTGAAGGTGGCTTTCTCACTTCATATAAGGGGGTAAATTTTCCGAACGTTCCTCCCGACATCAGCCCAATAACAGATAAGGATTTGAAAGATTTAGAATTCGGCTTCAAAAAAGGTGTTGACTGGGTGGCATTGTCTTTTGTGAAATCTGAAAAGGATGTCAAGCGATTGAAAGAAATTATGAATGAAATGGGAGAACAAATCCCAATTGTTGCTAAGATAGAGCGTCGTGAAGCCGTTGACGACCTACAAGGAATCTTAGAGGTAGCAGATGGAATAATGATTGCTAGGGGGGATTTAGGAGTTGAGTTGCCTTTAGAGGAGGTTCCTGTGGTTCAGAAAATGGCCATAAAAATGGCTAATAGACTTGGGAAAGTAGTGATAACTGCTACGCAAATGCTAAAATCAATGGTTGTCCAGCCTCAGCCTACACGAGCAGAGGTGACTGATGTAGCAAATGCTGTATTGGATGGAAGCGATGCGGTTATGCTCTCAGAGGAAACTGCAGCAGGAAGTTATCCTGTAGAGGCCGTGAAGATGATGGATAAAATCATAAGAAAGGTGGAAACAATGTATCCGTATCTACCAGAACATCCAGTTAGAGGCGTAACAGAATCAATTGCGAGTTCTGCTGCCAGAATCTCAGCAGATTTGGATGCTGATGCCATAATTACCTTCACGCGTACAGGTATATCAGCCATGCAGATATCCAGATTCCGCCCTCCTGTCCCAATCCTTGCCGCAGTACATGATGAAAAAACACTAAGGAGACTTTCTCTCGTTTGGGGATGTGTTCCGCTGATATCAGTTCCACTGGGTGCAAGTTCTGAGGAACTGGTATACGATATTATATGTGAAGGATTCAAACAGGGACTTTTAAGGGAAAATGGGTGGGTTATTATTACTTCGGGCTTTCCATTTGGTAAGCCCGGTACCACGAATACTCTTAAGGTTCTGAAGGTGGGAGATGTGCTCAGATCGGGAATAAAGGGATAAAGTAATGGGTAAAACCCCCTCTTGGATATCTCCAGATCTGCTATTGGGGTGTCATTGCTCTATCAGCACCGTCAGCGGACATAAATAGTACAAGATCAAACTTCATTCATGAGCAGAAAATATAACCTTGCAATTCTTGGAAGCGGATCTGCTGCGTTTGCTGCGGCTTTAAAAGCCTCTGAATATGGAGCAAAAGTTCTTCTCACCGAATTCGACGAAATAGGCGGGACATGCGTTAGCAGAGGCTGCATTCCAACAAAAAACCTCATTCACGCTTCACTCATCTACAGAAATGCTGTAAAGGGCTTTCCTGGAATAGACGCTATTGCATCCATCGACTTTGCCTCGCTGATTGCCCTGAAGGATGAGCTTGTAGCAGAGCTAAGGCATGCCAAGTACATCAGCGTTGCGGAGAGTGATGAGAACATAGACTTGATCAAGGGAAGAGCGTACTTCACATCTCCTTCAGAAATAAAGGTGAATGGCGAGAGATACCAGGCGGAGAAGTTCATAATAGCAACAGGCGCAAGGCCTGCTATTCCTCCAATAAAAGGGCTTGAAGAAGCTGGCTATCTAACATCCAGAACAATACTTCAGCTTGATGAGCTGCCAGAATCACTGATCATCATTGGCGGCGGCTACATAGCTCTCGAAATAGGCCAGCTCTTTTCCCGTTTTGGAAGCGACATCACAATAATTGAGAGAGGGCAGCGAATTCTGAGCAGGGCAGAGCCGGTCATCTCAGAACACCTGCAGAAATACATGGGGGAAGATGGAATAACTATCTATACATCTGCATCCATATCTGAGGTCAGAAGGGGAGGAGAGGAGAAAGAGGTGGTTGTCAGGATTGATGACCAGACATTAATGCTTAAAGCCCAGCACATCCTTGTTGCAACAGGCAGAAGGGCGAACACAGAAAACCTCGGTCTGGAAAAGGCAGGAGTGGAAACGGATGGGAGGGGCTTCATAAAGGTTGATGAAGAGCTCAAAGCCGCTGCCAACGTCTGGGCAGCTGGAGATGTGATAGGAGAGCCGATGGCAACACCTGTTGCTGCAAAGGAGGGCATCGCTGCTGCAGAGAATGCAATAGCTGGGAAGCGTAAGACAGTGGATTACAATGCAATTCCGAGAGCAATATTCACCCATCCCGAGGTGGGAATGGTGGGGATGACTGAGGAGGAGGCTGAAAAAAGCTTCACCTGTGCATGCAGAACGCTCTTCATGAAGGATGTGCCGAAGGCGAGGGCGATAAGAGAGACGAGAGGAGTGGTAAAGATGGTCGCCGATGCCCGAACAAAAAGGATCATCGGAGTCCACATGCTCGGCGAGAGGGCTGCTGACGTGATACACGAAGCTGCTTTAGCGATAAAACACGGGATGACTGTTGACGACATCATGGACATGGTGCACGTCTATCCAACAATGAGCGAAGCCATCAAGATGGTGGCGCAGACTTTCTACAAAGACGTCACTAAGCTGAGCTGCTGTGCTGAATGATTGTCAGCGCTGAGCAACAACTTTTTATACATCAAGTGTAAAAGAAAAGACATGAAAGTTGTGAAGGTAAGTAGAGTTAAAAAAGGAGTATGCAAATGTCACATCTCATGTAACTAAACCCAAAACTTTTTTAATTTTTACAAGAGGTGAAAAACATGAATTCCCGCACCATCACGGCTATTGCTATAGGGGTTGTTATAATTTTCATTGCCTATAATAGTTACGTGCTTTTTCCGAAAGAAAAGGCCTATGAAAGTGTCTCACCTCAGGAGTTTTATAAACTGATGCAGAGAGACGATGTTTTTGTGATAGATGTTCATGTACCGGAGCAGAAACATCTGACTGGAACTGATGTCTGGATACCATACGACAGAATAGAAGAAATGCAGGATGTTCTACCAAAAGATAAAGACACCATCATTCTTGTTTACTGCAGAAGTGGACATATGAGCAAGATTGCTGCTTCAAAACTTGCTCAGATGGGCTATAAAATTATATATGACCTTGATGGAGGAATAATTGCATGGCAGAAAGCAGGATTACCTATCTAATTGCTTTAATTCTGATTGCAACAGGAGCTTTTCTGGTCATTTACTCAAAACCTGCCGACACAGATAACGAGTCACCTATAAAATTCTACAGCTATGAGGAAGGACTTAGGCTGGCAAAAGAACAGGGGAAGCTTGCTGTGCTCGTCGTTCACTCTGACACCTGTTATGTTTGCAGAATTTTCATGGAAGACCTTGCAAAGTATCCTGATTTACAGCAGGCGTTCTCCAATTTTATACCCATAAAGATCGATTTCAACAAAGATAGGACAATTGCTGCCAAATATGGTGTTACCGGTACGCCCGAGTTCCACATATTGGATGCGAACGGGAATGTGATTGAGCTACAGGGCCAGAAAATGGTTTATCTTGGCTATTCTACTGTCCCAGATAATCCAAATGCAAGAAAGAACCTTATTGCCTTCCTCAATTATGCTCTAAAATATACTGGATATGCTGATTCCACCGAACTCAAAGTTCTGAGTATTGTTAAGGGAGACGAAGCAGTAAAACAGGTTAAAGGAATACATATGGGTAGTTTTGAGATAGTGGATGCAGAGATACGAGAGTATCAAAGTATCGGAAAAATCAAGGTTTGGATTGCTTACGCTGAAACTCCTGAACTTGCAGGACAATATGTACAGATGATGGCTGGGAAAGTTTCACAATACTTCTCCGAACCCGAAAACGTTGAAAAACCATTCAAAGCCTACAGGGTTTACGGAATGGGCAAAACACACTACTTTTTCTCCATGGACAATGCCGTGATATGGGTGGAATTTGAAAACCCGGACAAAGCATACCATGAAAAAATTCTGGAGAAGTTATTTATCCAAAAGGGGGTATAGCCTACATCATGGATCTCACCGCTGCACATACTTTCAATTCAAAAACCTCTGAGAAACTCCACAAACTAAAAGAATTCATAAAAACCTTCGACAGTGTCATCATAGCCTTCAGCGGCGGTGTTGATAGCTCGACGCTGGCAGCAGTAAGCTATGAAGTCCTCAAAGACAGAACCCTCGCCATAACAGCCCTCTCACCAACAACGCCCAGCAGGGAGATTGAGGAGGCGAAGCGCATAGCTCAGGAAATCGGAATTAGGCATGAATTCATCGAAATAAACGAGCTGGAAAGCGACGGCTTTGTGGAGAACAGTCCTGAGAGGTGCTACTTCTGCAAGAAGCACCTCCTTTCTGCAATGGTGAAGTATGCGAAGCAGAATGGTTACTCAGCAGTTTTCGAAGGCACAAATGCAAGCGAGCTGAAAGGCCACAGACCAGGCTACAAAGCCATCAAGGAGTTTAACATAGTCCACAGCCCCTGGGCAGAGTTCGGCTTTACAAAAGAGGAGATAAGGGAAGTGGCAAAGACCATGGGCTTTTCCTTCTACAACAAGCCGTCCCTTGCATGCTTAGCTTCCCGCATCCCCTTCGGCATAAAAATAGATGAGAGCAGGCTGAGGATGGTTGATGAGGCTGAAAATGCCATCATAGAAATAGCCAAAGTCAGGCAGGTGAGGGTCAGAAACTTCAACGGCATGGCAATCATAGAAGTTGATAGGGATGAGAGGCAGAAGTTTTTCAGCCAAGAAGTTATGGATGAGATAGCAGAAAGATTGAAAAAGATCGGCTTCAGCTACGTCTTGCTGGACATAGAGGGATACAGAACCGGGAAGCTGTCGGGGTTTGGTAGGTTTGGCTAGGGCTTTAATTGGGTAAAGTGAGTGGACAGATAAAAAAGTGTATTTAAAGAATTAAAAGAATATACGGGGATAATCGAATCTTACTAAGCCCCCCTCAACCTATAAGACCTTCATTAACGCTTCTTTATAACAACTCTCCACAGATTATCCCCAATCTCCTCAATACTCAGTACTTCATGGCCTTCAGTCTTCACACTTCTTGGAACGTCCTCTACAGCTGGCTGATGATCAAAGATTACCTCCAGAACCTCACCACTATCTATTTCTTCCAGCTTCAGCTTGGTCTTAACGAAGGTAAAGGGGCACACCTCTCCTCTGAGGTCTAGGGTATGGGTGGGCCTATCGCTATTCTTGTTATTCCTATTGTTGTCAATATTAGCAGCAGTCATAATGCTCTCAGTATTGCCGTTATTCAAAGCTGACAGCTCTCCACGTATTTCTCCGGAATTATCTCCGTGACTCTCCCGCTGCACACTGGGCAATTCTCATCCCTCCTGATTTTCAGTTCGGTAAAGTCCATGGTGAGTAGATCAACATGAAGCATTCTGTTTGCCAGAGTTTCTCCAATCCCGAGAATAATTTTTACGGCCTCAGCAGCTTGCAAGGTTCCCAGCACTCCTGTGGTGACGCCGAGGACGCCGGCTTCCTGACAGCTCGGCACGCTTCCCGGCGGAGGAGCGTGTCTGAAGACACAGCGATAGCAGGCAGTTTCTGGTGGAATGATAGTCATCATCTCTCCCTCAAATCGCAGCACTGCAGCGTGCACAAAGGGCTTTCTTTCTATAACACAGGCATCATTGATGAGAAATCGAGCAACAAAGTTATCTGTGCAGTCCAGAATCACGTCATACTCTCTTATAACCTCACGGATGTTCTCAGCGCTCAGATGGTAGGGGTATGTGACTACTTCAACGTCTGGATTGAGCTTCTCAACGAAGAGCTTTGCAGATTCTACCTTGTTAATACCCAGATTGCCTGCGTGGATCGTCTGCCTTTGAAGATTTGATATATCAACATTATCGCCATCTGCTATCCCCAGTTTCCCGACTCCAGCAGCAGCTAAAAACTGAATGGCTGGGCTTCCAAGGCCGCCAGCTCCCACTACCAGCACTTTCGCCTCTAGAAGCTTTTTCTGTCCTACTCCACCAACTTCCGGCAGTATTATCTGTCTGGCGTATCTCTTGATCTGCTCCTCAGTGAACATGTTCAGCCTCCTGATATGGCGGGGATGAATGTGACTTCATCCCCATCTTTGAGCTGCGTTTCCAGCCCATCAAGATATCTTATGTCCTCACCATTTACAAATATATTGATGAAGGGTGTTAGCTCACCATCCTTTATCAACCTTGCCTCCAGTTCACTGTACTTCTCAAACAATATGTCCAGAAGCTCTTTTACCGTTTTGCCGTCAGCATCTACCTCTATTTTCCTCTCCTTGGTAATGGATACAAAAACTGATGGAAATTTTACACGTATCACGCCATCACCTCACTTCAACCTCACTTACTTTCTACGCTATTTTCTTAGGCTATTACTTTCTCGAACTCCTCAAGTCTTGGCTTTATTTTGACAGTTCCGGGCAGATGATCAACTATGCCCTCTGTTGTTTTCAACCCATTACCTGTCAGATATGCAACAACCACATCGCTGCTGTCGATTCTACCGTCTTCTACAAGTCTCTTCAATGCTGCAATTGTTACGCCTCCAGCAAGTTCTGTGAAAATCCCTTCAGTCTTTGCAAGCAATTTTACAGCTTCGATGCTCTCTTCATCTACTGGATCCTCTGCAAAGCCACTACTTTTTTCAATAATTTCTTTGGCGAAAATTCCATCTGCAGGATTACCTATTGCAAGACTGTGGACAATTGTTTCCAACCTCCTAACTGGCTCTATTCCTTTACCATACTTTACAGCCTTGGATATGGGCAGACCGTAGGGTTGTGCACCGTTAAACACAACATCATTCTCCTCTATCAGGTCAACTCTTTCCAAATCCTCGAAGCCTCTGTGTATTGCACAGAGCAACGCACCTGAGGCCATGGGGACAATAACTTGATCAGGGGTCGCCCAGCCTAGATGCTCGACAGTTTCATAGGCAAGCGTTTTGCTACCTTCAGCATAGTAAGGCCGGAGATTTATGTTGACAAAGCCCCAGTCTGGGTTCTCTTCGGCAATCTCTGTGGCGAGTCTGTTGGCATCATCATATGTGCCCTCTACCTCGATTATCTTGGCTCCGTGTACCAGTGCTTGAACTATCTTGTTCCTCTCAATTCCCTCTGGGACGAAGATGTAGGCTGGCAGCTTAGCTTTTGCTGCGTGGGCTGCAAGGCTTCCGGCAAGATTGCCGGTTGAAGCGCAACCAACTGCCTTCATCCCGAATTCAACGGCCTTTGTAACGGCAACACTCACAACCCTGTCCTTAAAGGAATATGTGGGGTTGGTGGAGTCGTCTATTAAGTAAAGGTTCTTAAGCCCAAGCTCTTCTCCCAGATTCTCAGCTTTGATGAACCTTGTGAATCCCGCTCCTAGGTCAATGGGTTCAACGTTTTCAACCGGTAAGAAGTCTGCGTATCTCCAGATGCTTCTTGGCCCGTTCTCAATCTTCTCCCTGCTGACGTTTTCCGCTATAAAATCCCAGTTGTAAAGGACTTCGAGTGGACCGAAACAATTATCGCAAGTGTATACGGGCTCCGCAGGGAACTCCTTACCACAAATTCTGCACTTCAAACCTGCAATCTTCATGGAGCAGAATGACAGCTTATGACTATATATAATTTTCCCCTGACGGATTATTACTTATTGTAATCAAGGTAAAAGAAGAAAGTTCAGATGAATATTACTTTTTCGGTGTTCATCAGAAACTCTCCCAGTCCGGCAATCCTGTCAACCCATTCCGGCAAATCTGAAAGCTCGTACCTGAATATTTCCATGCTGCCGCTGCACGCTATTATCTCCATATTTCCGAAGGCCTTACCAAGTTCAACGATTTCAGTCAGTTCTTTTATCTTTCCCTCTTCCATGGCTTTTTTGAACACCTCATTCTTCTTTTCGTCCCCGCAATTCATTTTCCCGTTTGCCAGGCTTTCTATGCTCCAGTAGGTCAGAAAAACAGTTACTTTAGTCTCCAAGGCAGAGTACATGGACGCTAGGCTGAAAGCGTGATAGATCCTATCCCACTCACCGCTGTGAAGGATTATTCCGATCATTACCCACACCCATCACTTTTTTAGGATTATTATGAAGCGGTTTTTGTGCTGGCAGTATGCATATACTTTATCCCTGAACTCTGCACCTATGTTCTCAGCCGACTTCTTTGAGGTAAGTATTACTTTGATTAATTCCCCCTCTTTTGCCTTATTCAGGGCAGCTTTGGTTTTTAGGGTGGGAACAGGGCACACTTCTCCACTTAGATCAAGAGTTTGGCTGACATCAAGCTTTTCAATTTGCTCTAAGCTCAATTTCATACTCTTCCTCCACGAAAGGCTTCTCGAATTTTGAGATAACATCTATAACTTCTTTTCGGAGCATCTCACATGGCATTGCCTCACTATTCTGGATGCAACTCCTCACACATGTTCCACTGAATTTAACACCATTGTGGGGGCATATTGAAACGCTGATAACTCCACCACAAATCTGGCAGCAATGAAAATCTTTGAAGAAAAGGGGTCGTATCTCCAGTTCTGACTCATATTCTTTAAAGATTTCATGGGCTTCATAGGGCTTGTAGTAGCTCCCAACGCCAGCATGGTCTCTGCCGACGATGAAATGGGTGCAGCCGAAGTTCTGTCTGACAATAGCATGAAGAATCGCTTCTTTAGGTCCGGCGTAACGCATTTCAGTCTTCCATATCCCCAGAAACACTCTGTTCGGCCTGTAATAGTTATCAATCACGACTTTGTATGCTTCCAGTATTACTTCATCTCTGAAATCACCTTTCTTTTTCCTACCTATTACTGGATTGATGAACAGTCCAACTTCTCCACCTGTAACAGCTTCAACCGCTAGCATCGCAGATTTCTGTACGAATTCATGACCGAGATGAGGAGCATTTCTTGTCTGAAATCCAACTACATAGTCCCATTTTCTGAAAATCTCTCTCGTCTCTTCAGGCTTCAAATCGTATTCCTGAAATCTCTTGTCCACGCTTTCGATAAACGTTATTTTCCCACCAGCAAGCTTATCTTTCAGCATGAAAACCTTCCTGACACCGGGGTGTTGGATGTCTTCTGTTCCAAAGACTTGTCGAGCATACTCCTTTTTGTTGTAACGGTACAGTTCTTCGATCTCCATTACCGCAATACCTATACTTCTGTGTGTGAGGAGGACTTCTTCCCCCTCTCTGACTCCGTCATCAACATCCAGAACAATAGGTATTGTCCAGGGCAAATCATTTGCGAGCCTACCCCGCCATATGACACTCTCGAAATCATCGCAACTCATGAAGCCCTCTAGGGGGCTGTAAATGCCAAATCCTATGTTCTCAATATCAAGGGCGGTATCCCTGGATATCTCAATCGTAGGAAGCTCTTTTGCCTCTTCCTTCAGCCTCTCATCAGCAACCCTCTTAATCAGCTTTCCACCGTGGGGCTTAATCATAATCCATCATCTCCTCACTTCGAAGGAATATTCAGCCTCAAGCTCTCCTGCTCTGAAAACCTGAAACACCACTCTATTTCCTTCATGATAAGAAAGCATTTCGTAACGCTGATCAGCTATGTGGGGTGGTAGGCGAAGCTTTATGGCTTTAACGGGACATTCTTTCACACATGCCAGGCAGTGCCAGCACTTATCAGGGTCCTCAATCGTGGGATGGTCTGTAAAGCCAATCACACTGCACGGGCAGATTTTCTCGCATTTACCGCAGTTAATGCATGCTTCGTAATCTATTATGATCAAGCAGCATCCCTCCTCAAGAGACTGATGGCACCATCAGTGGTTACAGAATTCAGGAAGTACTTTGAGTCACTGAACTCAGGATAGTCGCTCCGCATCTGGAATGGAGGCATCCTTGTCTCCCTTCTCTCCAGCATGTGATAGAGCATGACTCTGGCAACCTCAAGCCTGTCTGTAACTTCAAAGCACCTGATTGGCTTTCCTTTCAGGCTGATACTTCTCAACCTTTCGACTTCCAGAATGGCTCTCCTCACCGATTGCTCGCTGTAGTAATAGAATCTGCTCATCCCTCCTGCGTAGCAGTCCAGTACATATTGCATTCGCTTCTCCACATCGCCGGCATCGCACTCACCATCGAAAGCCAGCTCAGGCTCATCTGGCTGGAAATCCAGAGAATTCTTCAGCATTGCAGCAGTCCTAGCAGCAATCACCCCTTCTGCCAGAGCTCCACCCACGTGCTTTAGTGGAACGCCGCCAGCAGCGTCGCCAGCAGCGAGCAGGTACGGCACGGTGGTCATTCTACTCTCATCAACCCATATTCCCGCAATTGTGTGGCTGCCAGTAATGTAAGGCTCACACGGCTGGACTTCAAGAGGCTCTGCTGATGGGTCAATCTGCCTTGCTTTGAGGAATAGCAGAAATATGGGCCAGCCGTTGAGGTATAGTCTTATTAAGCTCTCAACCTGCTCTTGAGTCAGTCCTCTGGTGTCGATGTAGACTGGGAACCTTCCTTCCATTATCTCCTTCATAGGCCCATAGGCTCTTATTGCAATGGGAGCACTTTCTCCTCCGAATTCTCCGTATTTTGTTTTCATAAACTCTTCTCCCTCTGCACTTCTGAGGGGAGCCTTAAATCCAACAGCGGTGACGCCTATCGGGCTATTGATGTCCTTTATTCTGATGGGAATAAAGCGAATCTCGAAGGACGTTATTTCTGCTCCAGCCCGTATTGCAAGAGCGTATCCCGTACCTGCGTTGCATGGAGGGTACCAAGGGACTGTGTAGGGTTTGTAGAGGCCGCTGCACCCGCCGGTGGCGATAAGCGTCGCTTTAGCTCTGACGAAGAAAACTTCATTATTTCTCAAATCGTAGGCATAGACTCCTTTAACTCCTGAGCTATCAGAGGCAAGCCTGAAAGCATAGCAGTGCTCAATGATTTCTGCATTCTCTCTGGCAATGTCGGCCAGGATGGGTTTTATGCTCTCTCCCGTTATTCTCAGCCCGAACCTTCCCTGTCTCCCCCCATCAGCTATCAGTCCATAATTCTCTAGAACAGATACTGCATAACGGCTTTCAGAAATCATGGAGTGGGTAAGATCTCTCCTCAGCAACCCCATTCCCTGAAATTCCACCCATTTAACGTAATCCTCGGGACTGTCACCTTCATGTAGATAAGAGTATATCGCATTGACACCAGGAGCTAGGCAGCCACTCCGCTTTATTCCTGCCTTCTCTAGAATTACAACATCAAGCCCTGCCTTTTTCGCTTCGTATGCTGCGATGCAACCCGCTGTACCTCCGCCAATAACTGCAAGGTCGGTGTTAATTACTTCCACTTATAACCAACCTCCAGTATCCCTCTTCTTTTCTGCTTTCAACCTTGTATCCCTTCTTTTCCAGAATAATGGGGATGTCTCTGGCTGAAGGCGGATTATCGGTTATGACTTCCAGTGTTGCATTTCCAACCTTTTTTAAGGCAAGCTCGGTGAATATCTGGGGGAAGGGGCATGTATTGCCGCGAACATCCAGCTCATATCTTCCCTCATCCAGCTTTTTAAGCTTGAGGTCTGTTTTGAGATCCATCATAACACCTCCAGAAATTCGTTTAATGTATTTCCATTGAGTTGCTCCTTCTGCTCCCTAAACTGCTTATACCTCCTGAGAATATCATCCAGAACCTCTGCAGCCTCTTCAGGGGTGAGAGATTCCTTGTAAAGCTTTGCCATCTTCAGCCCTCTGAAATCTCCTCCAATGTAGAGGTCGTACCCCTGAACAACGCTCCCATTTCTCTTCATCAACTTCCCCATCAGACCGAAGTGGGCGACGTGATGGCATCCGCATGCATTGTGGCATCCTGAAATGTGGATGCGGACATCTTCTTTTATTCCATGCTTCTCAACAACTTCAAGCAGCTTTCTCAGCATGTCCTTTGCGTGGACATCTCTGGTCTTACCGCAAAAATCGGATGCGCAGCCGATGGAGTTATAGAATACCTCACTGTCATAAAGCCTGAAATGCCTAGAGAGCTCGTTCTTGAGGGCTTCAACATCCTCAACATCAACAAAGGTAATGTTCTGGGTTGTGGTCAGCCTGATCTCTCCGCTGCCGTACTTCTCTGCCAGCTCTCCAATTACATCCAGCCTGTCAGCATCCAAAACTCCGCCAATCAGCGGGAGGGTGAAATAGTGCAGCCCATTTACCTGTTTTCCTGAGCCATTGTGAACATCATGCTTGAGGTCTGGAAGCTCCTTGAAGTCCTCGAGCTTTCCGATTTTCTCCTCTACCACTTCTCTTACCTTCTCAACCCCCCATGATGCAACCAAGTTCTTGAATCTGGCTTTAACCTTGCTCTCCCTGCTGGAGTAATCACGATGGACTTCAACCACTGCTTTGACGAACTCGAAAACGTCGTCTTCAGGCACAAATACAGGCATGTGCTTTGCCAGTGATGGGCCCGGAAAGCTTGCTCCAACACTACCACCTATAAGCGGAGTGAAACCTCTTTCGCCATCTTTCTCCACGCTTATCATGGCCAAATCATTCACGCCGGCCCTTATGCAATCACTACCACATGCGGTAAAAGCAATCTTGAACTTCCTAGGCAGGTCGATATAATCGGGATTACCAGAAAAGAATTCAGTAAGGCTGACTGCATACTTTGCCACATCAAAATCGCTAACCTTACCGCTGAGGGGGCAAGCAATAATATTGCGGACATCACCATGGCATGCTCCGCTGAAGCCCTGACCACACAGATCAGTTGTGTAACCGAGTCTGTAAAGCCTTTCAAAGATTTCAAGGGATTTATCGCTGTCTATCCAGTGAAGCTGTATGTCCTGCCTGTCTGTAACCTCAACGTAACCTCTCCCATACTCTCTGGACATGCTTGCAATCTCAAAAATCCTTTCAGCGTTTATCTGCCCGGCAGGAATTTTGATTCTGAGAAAGTGAAGGGAACCCATTCCATTATCTCTGCCGAGGGAGTATTTTCCTATGAACTTCCCAATCTCACCGAGATCGATACTTATTTCTTCCAAGACACTCACCTCTCTACCTCTAATGGCCTCTTTATTAGAGTTATAAAAAGTTAACGGTGTTAAGTATTACTGGCTGTCATATCACGCTGAAACTTCAATTTTTCTTTCACAACATTTAAGTTTCAGAATATATACATGCATGCATGACAAAGACGATAAGTATATCGGACGATGTTTATGAGCAGCTGGTAAAAATAAAAGGGAAAAAAAGCTTCTCAGAAGTAATTAGAGAGCTCATCAGAAAAAAGGGCAATGCAGAATTGATTATGACAGCTTTTGGTACAAGAAGCGAAAAAGAGGCTGAAGAACTGGAAAAAGAAATAAAGGAGGTTGAAAAATGGATGCAATCCTTGATACAAGCTTAGTAATAGAAATCTTCAAGGGAAATGCCAGTGTTGTTAAAATACTGCTGTCAAATGACACCTTGACTTATGGAATCTCTGCCATAACACTGTTTGAATTGCATTGTGGTACGCTGAAGGAAAAGGAAGAGTTATTTCTGGATAGCATCCCCAAGCTAAATTTTGACGATAAAAGCGCAAAATTTGCCGGAAGAATCTACAGAGATTTGAAAAACAAGGGAAAAATACCCAAAGTAAAGGATTTACTGATAGCTTCCTCAGCCATAGCCAATTCAAAGATACTCTTCACAGCCGATATAGATTTTGAGGTCTTTAGAGATTACGGGCTTAAGCTTGAAATGGTTGGTGAAAGTTGACATTTTCGAAGTAGAGTATTCTTAAGAGTGAGGTCGTCCAGCAGAAGTGCAACACTCCATTAAATCCAAAAACTTAAGCTCTGGGACGGTGACGGGGTCGGGTGGGCGGGATAAATATTGAGAAAAGCATTAATCCGATAAAGATAACGGTTCAGGAGACTTGCCAAATTAAACAACCACTCAAAAAACTTATATACTAAACGCTGTTAACTTAACAGCGTTAAGGTGATGGGATGGAGATTTTCTTAGGTGCACTGGTGGGCTTCTTAGTGGGGCTGACAGGGATGGGCGGTGGAGCTTTGATGACTCCTGCTCTGATTCTGCTTGGCTATCCACCATTGACTGCTGTAGGGACTGATTTAATCTATGCTGGAGGTGTCAAGGGAGTTGCAAGCCTCCTTCACAGAAAACAGAGGAATGTTGATGTAGATCTGCTGAAAGTTACAGTCCCTCCAGGGATTCTGGGGATTTTCGGCGGATACATGATTCTAGAAGCATTTGAATCTGAGGCTTCAAGACTCATAACCGTTCTGCTGGCAGTAGTGCTTCTGACTTCCAGCATTCTGATGATAATCTCTCATTTCAGGAAGAGATATCTGAAAGTGGAATGCTTTGTTTGCGAACGCTATTGTGTGAAGTTCAGCGAGAGCAATGGGAGAAAGGGGGTTATAGCTGCTGTTGCCTTCATAGTTGGTTTGCTTGTTGCAATTACATCTGTTGGCAGCGGAACCCTTATGACATTCGCTCTAATAACCATTACTAACTTGAAACCCCACAGAATTGTTGGCACCGACATCGTGAACGGACTGCTGTTCACAGTGGTGGCTGCATCGCTCCACGGCTTCAGTGGCAACGTCAATTTCCCACTTGCAGCAGAACTCATTGCTGGCGGGTTAATAGGGGTCTATTTCGGAGTCCATGCTTCGAGCAGGTGCTCATCTGAACTCCTCAAAATAGCTCTCACATCCACAGTGGGCGTAACGGCTTTGGTTGTGGCTGTCAATCTGTGGTAAAACTTAAATAATTAACGTCGTTAAGCTTTCCGATGAATCTCGACAGATACAGGCCAGAGAACCTCAGAAGACCCTCCAATGGGATGATAAACATTCATCCCATCCAGAGAGGAGGAATACTGACAGATGAGGCGAGAAGGATAATTAATGAATGGGCTGATGGTTATTCTGTCTGTGACCTCTGTTTTGAAGGTAGAGTAGACCTTATAAGAAACCCCCCTATTGAGGAATTCAAAAAAGATGTTGCCGAGTTCCTCAACATGGATGATGTTCGTTTCACCGCTGGAGCCAGACATGCCAAGTTCGTGATAATGGCTGGCTACGCTGGGGGTAGCGTGGTTCTGGATTCCCTCGCCCACTATACCTCATACATTGCTGCTGAGCTCAACGGGCTGAAGGTGTTTGAGGTTCCGAATTCCGGGTATCCTGAGTTCAAGATTCATCCGGAAGGTTACGCAGAGACTTTTGAAAGGATCAAGGGGGAAACCGGCAGTTATCCATCCCTTGCACTCCTCACCCATGTGGATTACAGGTATGGAAACGTTGCCGATGCAAAGGAGATTGGAAAGGTCTGCAGAGATTACGGAGTCCCTCTCATTCTAAACACTGCTTACAGCTCGGGAATAATGGAAATTGATGGAAAGGGGATGTATGTGGACTTTATTGTAGGGAGTGGACATAAAAGCTGGGCTGCGACCGCTCCGATAGGCATCCTTGCCACAAACTTCGAAAATACCGATAAGATTTTCAGAAAATCGAAGCTGAGGGGAGACTGGAGCGGCAGGGCATTCACCAAGAAAGAAGTAGCCTTTTTCGGATGCTCTCCAGTTTATGGTTTACCAGTGATGACACTGATGGCATCATTTCCGGCTGTGGTGAAAAGAGTTAAGGAGTGGGACAAAGAGATTGAGAAGGCCAGATGGTTTGTGAGGGAGATGGAAAAGATAGAGGGGGTTCAGCTCATCGGCGAGAGGCCGAAAGCACACACCCTGATGCACTTCGAAACTCCCACCTTTCACATGATTGCCAAGAGACACAAGAAGAGGGGCTATTTCCTGTATCACGAGCTGAAGAAGCGTGGTATTGTTGGAATTCACCCTGGAATGACAAAGAACTTCAAGATAAACGTTTACGGGCTGAGCTGGGAGGAGCTTGAGAAAGTTGCCAATGCATTTAAGGAGATTGCCGAAGAGCACGGAGTGGAGGTGGAGGATTGAAGGGCGACGCATTTAGAAGGCACTTCGAAATTCCGGGAAGGCCTGTTGCAGTTAAGCTCCTGAAGGAGGAAATTAATGTCGGCGAGGCTACTGAAGGAAGCTTCAGGTACTGTGAGGCAGTAAAGCTCGCATCTGCTGGTCAGAGAATAGTCCTGAATGAAATCAATCTGTCGTGCAGCGGAGCTGAGGTCTCTCTCGGCCTGATCGAGCCACTGTTTGAGGAGGAGGGAGAAGAAAGCGGGGAAATTATAAAGACGGTGATCATAGAGCCCTATACCGGACAAGACTGCGATGCAGTTCTTGTGGTGGTAACTCCAGAAAAGGCCATGAAGATAGGCTCAACCTATGCACAGCTTTTCAACGAGCCCGTGTCTGCTAGATTCTCCGGAGAGAATGCAGTGTGCGGTGAGGCAACCCGAGAGGTCATAGACAGTGGTAAACCCAATGTCTCCTTCTTGTGTGAGGGTGCCAGAGAGTACGGCGGGTATGCGAAGGATGAAATCGTAATCGGATTTCCAGTGGAGATATTCAGGAAGATGGATGAGGCCATAGCCAAGGAACAGATAAGAGCCCTTTGTGGGTGCCTTATGGACGACCTGCCAAAGAGGGTTATCGAGAAATTTGAAGAGATGGGATTTGATAAGGCAACAGACCACTTCATGGGAATGCATAACGGAAAGGTGGTGAAACTCTACGTCATGAAGGGAGAGAAGCTCAGCGGTGTGGCAGTTTTCACCTCTGTTAAGTTTAAGAGCGAGGATGAGGCAGAGAAGGTGGTTGGAAGTTATTCGGGAAGCGGTTTGCTTTACCGCAGAGAAAACTGGGTTGATGTTTCAAAAATCATCGAGTTTGACGACCTTGAGAGGGCTATCAGAGAGCCGGACTTTGAAAGAAGGCTTTTGGATGTTATCGAAGAGGTCATCAGGGAGGCAAAAGATTTAAAGGCTTTAACAAAAATAGTTTAACGGTGTTTATAAAATGAAGGTACCGTGTGAGGTAATGGCCTCAAAGGTAATCCCTATGATAAGGGGTGAATTGGCCAGAGAGCTTGTAGCAAGAGGCCACTCAAAGAAGGAGGTAGCTGAAATTCTCGGCGTCACAATTGCTGCCGTTTCCCAGTATACCAGCAGAAAAAGGGGAGATACAAGCGATGAAGAGATAAAGAAGATTGTTAAGGAAATAGTTGATGATTTTGAGGCCGGAAGAATTAGCAAGGATGATTTAAACGTCAAGCTCTGCTTTGTGTGCAGCACGGTAGGTAGACAGGGTATTGAGTAGTTGGATAGAGTTGTCTGTTATTCACTGTTATTTACAAATCCTAATGACTTAAATAATTCAAAGTAGTCGGATTCTTCGCCCATTATTCATTCAATTCGTGTTCAACTTCTGATTTTTCCAGACTCTTCAAACTGGAATATCAACTTCATATGGTCTTACTTCCAAACAGCCATTATCCCTTTATCTTACTGGAAAGCTGTTTTCCTATCTCCACAATTTTCTGGAAATCTTCATTTGATGGTGGACCATTTATCTCAAAGGAACCAACGAGCTCTATTTTCGTAGGCCCAAGAACTTCCAGTGCCTGTTTAATTGCTCCCCCACTCCACCCGTAGGAGCTCAAAACAACACCGTATTTCAGGGGTGGACGTAATGCTCTAACCAGATATGACGCGTATATGGCAAGTGGGTGCATCCCACCCAGAACCGTTGGCGTGCCAAGAACGATTGCCCGAGAATCTACAAGATCTCTAGCAATCTCGCCTATGTCTGCCCTTGACAAGTCATGCAGGCTTACTTCGATACTCTCAGACATCAGTGTCTCAACCATTGTTTTTATCATGGCTTCTGTGGAATTCCACATGCTAATATAAACCACAATTGCTTTCTCTTCCGTCTCTCCTGCAGTCCATTTCCGGTAGGCCTCTAAAACCCTATCAGGATTTTTATAGATGGGGCCATGGCTCGGTGCAATGATTTCAATCTCCAGCTCCTTTATCTTATCAAGAGCTTTCCTACCCATATTTCTGAAGGGCATCATTATTTCCCCGAAATATCTCTTTGCAGAGGAGAGGATTTCCTCAACATCCTCATCGTAGAGTCCAAAGGCAGTATGGGTTCCAAAGAAATCGCAGGAGAACAGAACTCTGTTCTCCACAAGATACGTGAACATCGTTTCAGGCCAGTGAAGCCAAGGAGCTTCGATGAATTTCAGGGTTTTACCACCGAGTTCAATTGTGTCTCCATCATTGACCGTCTTTATTCTATCCTCCGGCACGTTATAGTAAACCTGTGCCATTTTTGCGCCCTTCTCTGTGGTTACAAGCGTCACATTTTCGCCCATCTGCATTATGTGTGGAATTGCAGCCGCATGATCTGGTTCAGCGTGATTCATTATAACATAATCCAGACTAGCTAAATCTGTAATCTGACTGATTTTATCTACTAGTTCTTTCTCAAATCCCGGGTTTACGGTATCGATGAGTGCAATTTTTTCCTTACCCTTTACAAGGTAGGCGTTGTACGTTGTTCCGTAAGGGAGCGGGATTAAGGCGTCAAAAATTCTACGATTCCAGTCTTTTGCACCTACCCAGAATACGCCTTCGGATACTTCGGGCACATAATACATTCCCATTTTTTATCATCTCCTGTTAGAACTACATGGCGCTGCATGGCTATAACTGCATCGGAATTGTATTTATGAAATTATTTTTGGCTATCTGGGTATCTCTCTAAATGCACCTGTTACAGCAAAAAACATTAAACTATAACTAAAAAACCTTATTCTAAAGCTCAGGGAAGGAGAAGGGGCCGGGTGGGTAGGACAAAAATTGAGAAAATAATTTCTTAAAATGCCAGTTCCAAACAATCACCGAAAGGTTATTTAGTTGGGTTAATTCTGCTTAACTCATGAAATCCTCCAGAATACCTGGCTTTTATAAGATGACTGTTGAGGAAAGGCTGGAGAAAGTGGCTGAATTTGCAGGGCTTGATGAAGAGGATAAGGGGCTGATACTCGGGAAGGCTTTGCAGCTTGATGTTGCTGACAGGATGATCGAGAACGTTATCGGCACCTTTGAGCTTCCCATGGGAATAGCAACTAACTTCCTGATTGATGGTAAGGATTATCTGATCCCTATGGTTATTGAGGAGGCAAGCGTGGTTGCTGCTGCCAGCAATGCAGCCAAGATGGCCCGTGCCAAAGGCGGGTTTTTTACTTCTGCCACCCCACCAATAATGATTGCTCAGGTTCAGGTTACAAAGCTGAACGACCCTTATGGGGCAAAAATGGAAATTCTCAGGCACAAAGATGAGATAATTGCTAAGGCCAATGAACAAGACCCCGTTCTAGTGGAGTTGGGAGGAGGATGTAGGGATATTGAGGTGAGGGTAATAGATACTTTCAGGGGGCCCAATGTTATCGTCCACCTTCTCGTAGATGTGAGAGATGCTATGGGGGCCAATGCTGTTAACACCATGGCAGAGGCTGTGGCACCCCTGATTGAGAGAATAACAGGTGGTAAGGTTTACCTCAGGATAATCTCCAACTTGGCCGTTTACAGACTTGCCAGAGCCAAAGCTGTGTTTGACAAGGAGGCAATTGGTGGAGAAGAAGTTGTGGAAGGAATAATGGAAGCATACGCCTTCGCCAAAGCTGATCCATTCAGATGTGCAACCCACAACAAGGGTATAATGAATGGCGTGTCTGCAGTTGTTATAGCAACGGGGAATGATTTCAGGGCAGTGGAAGCAGGAGCCCATGCGTATGCGGCGATGGGCGGATACAAGCCTCTGACCACATATGAGGTCAATAAGGAAGGTGATCTAGTTGGCACTATTGAGCTTCCTGTTGCCGTAGGCGTTATCGGTGGAGCCACCCGCGTCAATCCGCTTGCGAAAATTGCCCTAAAGATCCTAGGGGTCAAGACAGCTGAAGAGCTTTCAAGGGTTATAGCTGCCGTCGGTCTTGCCCAGAACTTCGCCGCTTTAAGGGCTCTAGCAACCGAAGGCATACAGCGGGGCCACATGGAGCTTCATGCAAGAAACATCGCCATGATGGTGGGAGCTGTGGGAGAGGAAGTTGATAAGGTGGCTGAAGTTCTCGTGAAGGAGAGAAAGGTCAGAATGGACAGAGCAAAGGAAGTGCTTGTAGAGATAAGGGCAGGGAAGAGATAACTCAGACGAGCTGAATAGCTCTGATTGTATCTCTAAATTTCCAAGATAATGCCCTCTTTTTATTCTACTTCCGCTCCTGGTCTTGAAGATGTTGCAGCGAAGGAGATAGAGGAGCTTGGAGGTAAGATAACCAGGCTGAGTAGAGGCAGAGTCTATTTTGAAGGGGATATAGGGCTTGTAGCAACCCTCAACTACTGGGGGAGAACTATTGAGAGAGCTGTTCTCCTCTTGAAAGAGTGTAAAGTGGAAGGGTTGGAGGAGATATATCGGGAGGTCAGAGGGCTTGATTTCTCAATCATAAAACCTCATCAGAGCTTTGCCGTTAGAAGCAAGAGGGTCGGTTTCCATGACTTTACTTCCATAGATATTGCAAGAGTTGCTGGTCAAGCAGTGATAGACAGCTATCTTGCATCTAAGGCAGTAAGGCTGAAGGTGAATCTGAACGAGCCGGATGTAATTGTGAGGGTGGAGCTGATAGACCATACTCTTCTCGTAGGCATAGACACAACCGGTGATGAGGGACTTCACAAAAGGGGGTATAGAGTTTACCAACATCCCGCTCCACTGAACGCCACCATTGCAGCATCGATGATAAGATTGTCTGCTTGGAGATGCCATCAGGTTTTGGTAGACCCCATGTGTGGGAGCGGAACGATACTGGTGGAAGCAGCCATGATGGCAAGAAATGTGCCGCCTGGGAAATTCAGGAAGGATTTTGCCTTCACGAGAATCTTTGGGGATGAGTTGCTGGAAGAGGTAAGATATCATCAAGAAAAAGGATGTACTCCCACGTTAATTGGTATCGAGAGGTTTGAGAAGCATATAAGAGGGGCTAGGCAAATCCTGGAGTTTACAGGCTTTGATTTTATAAAATTAATAAGGGGTGATGCCACAAGACTCGATGAATATTTGGAACTGGATAGAGTGGACGTTCTCATCACCAACCCTCCTTATGGTCTCAGAATTGGTAAAAAAGGAATAATTCATGACTTGTATTCAGGATTTATCTGCTCCGCTTACAAAGTTTTGAGAAATGGAGGCAGAATAGTCATGATCACACCGGAAAAAGAGCTTGTAAGAAGTTTAGCTGAGAATGCTGGTTATTCTGTTGAAGAGCGACCGGTATCTTATGGTGGGATAGATGCCGGTATCTTCATTTTGCGAAAGGTTTATTATCGCACTTAGGCACTTGGGCAAGGATGCTTCAAGAGCTCGAATTTGGGTTGTACATAACAGCAGTTGGTATGGGTGGTGTATTCACAATACTCTCTCTGCTCGCTCTGTTCATGTATTTGATGGGGAGGGTAGATCGCAGGAATATGGAAGTTAAGATTGAACAAACAGAGATGGAGATTATTAACAGAAATGAGGAGATCGCCATCATTTCTGCTGCTCTTGCATACCATGTGGAAGGGGAAGCAGACGTAGTTCCGCTTATTGGTTCAGATAGCTGGAAGAAATTCGCGAGAGAATATTCTCTGAGGAGATAACTATGAAAAGGTTTAGGATAGTTGTTGGCAATAGCGTGTATAGCGCAGCAGTAGAAAGGCTGGGGGTGGGGAGGTACAGAGTCAAGCTGGGAGATAAAGTAGCTGAAGTGAGTGTTGAAGAAGAGACGCCAAAAATAACTTCTGTCAGGAAGGAGACTGCCCCAGCCACTCCTGCTCTCAAGGTTGAAAAAGAGCTGCAAAAGCCTGTTGCAGTCTCTGGTGCCGTCACAGCAATGCTTCCGGGAGTTGTTCTGAAAATTCTGGTGTCTCTTGGAGATACTGTAAAAGCTGGCCAGCCAATTATGGTGCTTGAAGCAATGAAGATGGAGAATGAGATTGTCAGCCCGGTGGACGGCGTCGTTCAGGAGATTATGGTTAAAGAAGGGGATAAGGTTGAAACAGGAGATTTGCTTGCGGTGGTTCAATGATCGGGCTTACGGCTATCCCCTACCTGACTCCCGGCAACGTGATAATGATTTTAATCGGTTTAATTTTGATTTATCTCGGTATTCACAGGCAGATGGAGCCATTGTTGCTGGTGCCCATAGGAATTGGGGCAATTCTGGCCAACATTCCTGGTGGAGACATTGCTGGGGATGGAGTGTTTGGCCTCTTCCTCAAGCACCTTATCTCCACTGAAATAGTTCCTCTACTGATATTTCTTGGCCTTGGTGCACTGACAGATTTCGGCCCTCTGCTGGCAAACCCCATCACATTTCTACTTGGTGCAGCAGCTCAGCTTGGAATATTCATAGCTTTTCTCGGAGCCCTTTTCCTTGGCTTTACAGCTCAGGAGGCGGCCAGCATAGGCATAATTGGTGGTGCTGATGGTCCTACAACCATCTACACCACTACGATTCTCGCTCCACACCTTCTCGCAGCGACTGCGGTGGCAGCATATAGCTACATGTCTCTGGTTCCACTCATCCAGCCTCCAATAATTAAGGCACTGACGACTAAAGAGGAGAGAAGAATTAAGATGAAGCAACTCAGAACGGTAAGCAAGACTACGCGAATTATATTTCCAATAGCGACGATAATTATAACTGGGCTTCTTGCTCCCAAGGCGTTGCCCTTAATCGGCATGCTGATGACCGGCAATCTCTTCAGGGAGAGTGGCGTGACTGAAAGGCTGGCTAAAGGCGCGAGAGACGAGCTTCTGAACATAATGACTATATTGCTTGGCCTGACAGTTGGAAGCACCATGACTGCTGAAAGCTTCCTACATCCAAAGACTCTGTTGGTTCTTTTACTGGGCGTTATAGCCTTTGCAAGCGCTACTGCAGGGGGGGTTTTGCTGGCCAAACTCATGAACTTGTTCCTGAAGGACAAAATCAACCCCATGATTGGTGCTGCAGGCGTTTCAGCGGTTCCCATGTCTGCGAGGGTTGTTCAGAAACTTGCTCTGCAGGAGGACCCATCCAACCACATATTGATGCACGCTATGGGCCCCAATGTGGCAGGCGTCATAGGTTCTGCTGCTGCTGCTGGGATTCTAATATATTTACTTGGTTGAATCTTCTTTTTAGATATTTTTAGCTTTATGTTGTCTCTGAGGATTTATGCAGAAACTTCGTAAAGCTTTTTAGTGACCTGATTAATGGATTAATTGGGCATAGGTCCGGAAATTTGAAAAATTAGAAGCAAAATCAGTTATTTAGGATAAATGAAGCTTGTTGAGAGAGATATTTGGGAAAGGGAGATTTAGGGGGAGAAGCTCTAGGAAAGCTTAGGAGATATGGCATTTTCACATTATAGCAACTTTAAATGTAAATTAAAGTAAAAAAAATTTTGAATATTGGTTGAAACTATTCGATTTGGATGAAAAAGCAGTAACTCTGGCCATTTTATTTCTCGGTTGTCCAAATGTATGGTCAATTATATAACTTTGTCAGGTATAACTTTCGCCCCAACCACAAACCTTCTATTTGTGTTACACTTTCTAAAATTTGATGCTCAGCAGCCCTGAAATCTGGCGTGAATTTTTCGAGACTTACTACAGGGACGAGATAAACAAGCTTGCAAGCCGTATATTGAGCGGAGACGGGAAAAACCGCTCAATCTACGTTAACTATCTCAACGATTTGGCCATTTACAAGGAAGGCAGGCTTGGGGAGGAATTGGTTGAGCATCCTGATATCGTTTTGAAGCATGCCGACGAAGGTTTGAGGCTTGCCGAGAACATTCATGGTGTTGAACTCGATGGGTGCAGAACTCGGGTTGTAAACTTACCCTCACTTAAAAAAGTCCTGATTCGTGACCTCAGGAGTGACCACATTGCCAAGTTCATAGCGATTGAGGGAATAGTCCGGAAAGTAACGGAAGTCAGGCCAAGAATTGTTACTGCTGTTTTCATCTGCGGCATATGTGGTAAAAGAATTGAGGTAGAGCAGGAGGATGTTACCGTAAAGTACCCCTACGAGTGTAAGGCATGCAAATCAAAGAGATTCATCCTCGTGCCTGAGGAATGTAAGTCGGTTGACAGCCAGCGAATAAAGATTCAGGAGTATCCTGAGAATCTCAGAGGAGGGGAGCAGCCCCAGAGCATAGATGTTTATCTGGAGGGCGACGTAGCAGGAAAGGTAAATCCAGGAGATAGAGTGATTATCAACGGTATTGTGAGAGCTAAACCCAGAGCTGCAGGCTCAAAAAAACTCCTCCACATGGACATCCACATCGAAGGCAACAGCATAGAGGTTCTCCAGCAGGAATACGAGGAGTTCGAGATTACAGAGGAGGATAGGGAGGAGATAATGCGGCTCGGAGAGGACCCAGAGCTCTATACCAAAATTGTGAAGAGCATAGCACCCACCATTTACGGCTACGACGACATCAAGCTTGCCATAGCCCTTCAGCTTTTTGGAGGCATTCCCAAGAAGCTTCCGGATGGCACCGAAATCCGCGGCGACATCCACATCCTGCTTGTGGGTGATCCAGGAGTTGCAAAGAGTCAGCTTCTCAGGTACGTTCACAGGGTTGCTCCCAGAAGCGTCTATACTACGGGTAAAGGAACAACCACAGCAGGTTTGACCGCAACTGCTGTAAGGGATGAGGTGGATGGCAGGTGGACATTGGAAGCCGGAGCCTTAGTTTTGGCAGATAAAGGTATTGCACTGGTTGACGAGATTGACAAGATGAGGAGCGAAGACCGCTCAGCTCTGCACGAGGCAATGGAGCAGCAGACTGTAACAGTGGCGAAGGCAGGTATAAATGCCATTCTAAGAGCCAGATGCGCGTTGCTTGGTGCTGCAAATCCGAAATACGGCAGATTTGATCGTTATCTGCCCATTGCTGAGCAGATTGAACTTTCTCCTACCCTTCTCTCTAGGTTCGATCTAATATTCGTTATGACTGACGATCCCGATGAAGAAAGAGATGCTATTCTGGCAAAGCATGTGCTTGACACTCATCAGTTAGGGGAGAAGCTGGAGAGGATGAAGAATGTTGCTACTTCGGAATATGCGAGGGAAGCTCTAGAGATTGAAGCAAAGAGGGTTGAGCCGGTAATAGACCCTGAGCTCCTGAGAAAATATATAGCCTATGCCAAGCGAACAGTTTTCCCTGTTCTGACAGAGGAGGCAAAAGAGCGAATCATCGAATTTTATCTCAGTCTCAGGGGAAGGGTGAAGGAAAACTCTCCCGTTCCCATAACTGCAAGACAACTTGAGGCGCTCATAAGGCTAGCTGAGGCTTCTGCAAGGCTGAGGCTAAGTGATCGCATAACTGTCGAGGATGTGGACAGGGTGATAAGTATAGTCCGGAGAAGTTTAGAGCAGATTGCCGTGGATCCTGAAACGGGCCAGATAGACATAGATTATGCGTATTCCGGCACCTCCAAGAGTCAGAGAGACAAGATAGTGGTAATTAAGAGGATTGTAGAGGAGCTTGAAAAATCAACTGATAAGGGTGCACCAGAGGAGATGATTTTGGAGAGGGCTGAGGAGCACGGAATCGATAGAGAAAAATCCAGGGAGATTCTGTATAAGATGAAGCAAAGAGGAGAACTTTACTGCCCCAAGCCCAATCATTACAGGGTTGTGCATAACGACTGAAATGTGGATTGGGGGAAAGTAACGCAACTGGTTGAAACTACTAGTTTAAGCAATCATCCCCATCAAATTATCATAAATTCTCCTTTTTCGCTCTCTGAGACATAATATATTCTGAAAGGTTCAGTCTTGTTACCACCCATTCCCGGAGAACCTGGAGGCATCTTGGGTAGTGCAATCCCCTTTATGTTTGGTTTTTCAATCATGAGCTTCTGTATAGCTTCAACAGGAACATGACCTTCTATGAAATAGTCTTCCGCTTTAATTGTGTGGCAACTCCAGAGATCTCGGGGTACACCAAAACTATTCTTGATTTCCGCAACTTCAGATGTCTCAATTTGCTTTACGGTATAATTCAGCCCTCTCAGATAAGCAATGTATCTCTTGCAGCAGTTGCATGCTGGAGAATAGTAGATCTCGAACTCAATGGCCTTAACCTTCATTACTTCAGTATTCTCCACCATTCCTGCTTTTTCTACTTCTTCAGTCTCCCCCATTTTATTTCCTTCAAAGCCGGGAGCCATAATTAATGCAAGAACTGCGAGAACAACAACAGCAATTCCGCCCAAAACAACCAATACTTTCTTAATTCTAGCACCTCCGACTCATTAGTATTTGGTTTACATCAGATATAAATATTTTTTAGACAATATTGTTTTATAAAATAAGATTAAAAATAAAATTGGGTACTAACTCTCAAATTATTCTCAAGTCACTTCACAATCACCTGATCTCCTTCCTCCCCTGTTCGTATCCTTATTGCCCTTTCCACCGGAATTACGAAGATCTTACCGTCTCCTATCTTTCCTGTTCTGGCTGCACTGGTAATGGCTTCAATGACAGCATCTACTGCGTCATCTCTCACCACTATCTCAATCTTAACTTTTGGTAGGACATCTACTTCCATCGTTCTACCTCTAAACTGTAGTGATATTCCCTTCTGCTCCCCTCTTCCTTTCACCTCTGTTATCGTCATTGAGATGAATCCGCTCTCCTCAAGAGATTCCTTTACCAGATCCAGCCTTTCTGGGCGGATTATGGCTTCCACCTTCTTCATTTTTACCACCTCTTAGCCCTCAAGCGTAGGCCTTCTCACCGTGCTGGGAGACGTCTAGACCTATGTATTCCTCCTCCTCTGTAACCCTCAATCCAATTGTTGTGTCAATCACTTTGGCAAGAATGAAGGTCACAGCGAAGGCGTACACGACGGCGGCTCCAGCACCTATTGCTTGGGCAATGAATTGCTGAACGTCTCCATATATTAAACCAGAGTATCCACCAATGGCTTCACTTGCAAATATGCCCGTTGCCAGTGCACCCCAAACTCCTCCTACACCATGGACAGCCCATGAGTCGAGGCTCTCGTCCAGTCCCTTTCTGACTCTGAATAGCATGGCTTTGTAACAGATTACTCCTGCTACTGCTCCGATTACTATAGAGGAAAGCGGGTCCACAAAGCCAGCTGCTGGCGTAATTGCTACTAACCCTGCAACTGCACCACTTACCATACCAAGAGAGCTTGGCTTCCCTCTGAGCCATTCAGCCAGTAACCAGGAAAGAGCTCCAGCTGCAGCAGCAGTGTTGGTTACCACCAGTGCATTAGCTGCAATTCCATCTGCTGCGAGAGCACTCCCTCCGTTAAACCCGAACCACCCGAACCACAGCAGTGCGGCACCTAGCAATGTCATTGGTATGTTGTGGGGCTCCATGCTATATTCGCCAAATCCAGCCCTTTTACCTATCACAAGCGCAAGGGCGAGGGCTGAGAAGCCGGAGCTTATATGAACTACAGTGCCACCTGCGAAATCCAGGGCCCCAATGCTGGCAGCCCAGCCACCACCCCACACCCAGTGTGCTAGCGGATCGTAAACCATAGTTGTCCAGAGCAGTCCAAATATGATAAACGAACTCAGTCTTACCCTTTCTGCGATTGCACTCGTCAATATTGCTAGAGTTACCGCTGCAAATGTAAGCTGGAAGATCATAAAGACCAGATGAGGTATTGTTCCATTGGCCTCCATTCCTACGCCTTCCAACCCAAAGTATTCCATACTGCCAATGAAGCCTGCTATATCCGAACCGAAAGAGAGGGTGTAGCCGAAGAGTACCCACTGTATGCTGACCAGTGCGAAAGCTATGAATGAGAGTGAAATCATTGAAACTGCGTTCTTTCTCCTTACCATCCCTCCGTAAAACAACCCCACCCCTGGTGTCATCAACATAACTAATGCCGTTGCCACCAGGATCCACGCCGTATCTCCACTATCTAAATTCACTTGCAATCACCTCTAACCCCTGTAACAAGTTCCCTTTTTTAAAAGTTTTTAATGAATTGGATTAACATTTCATACTAATTCATATTTTAACAGATTTTTGTAAAGAATATTTAGAATATGGATTTAAATCTGAAGAATATTCAATTTATGATTTACTCTCGAATGTGAGAGACAAATTTTTTCAAAATTTTAACGATAAGCCCTTTTTTCTGATTAAATTTCATAAAAGTTGTGATTACATCATAAAATTTTTAAAGTTGGCGCAGATAATGTGAGCATGAGGAACCCTGTAAGGGTAACAATCGCATTTGATGAGGAAAGCTATGGAATATTCAGGAAGCTTAAGGAAAGGTTGAGACAGTCTCAGAGTGAGATAATCAGAAATGCTCTCAGGTTCTATTATGCACATCAGGACTTAGAGGATTATGATATCGGGAAAGTAAAAATTTACGTCGAAATGCTCAGCGAGGGTGAACACATAATCCTTGATATAGATCACTGGATTGCCTTTTTGCGCTTTATAGATACACATCCTGACAAGGAAAAATTCTGGGAGTTTCACAAAGATGTAGCAAGAAGTCATGCTGAGCAGTTCAGAGGTAAGACACCAGAATATATTCTCGAAAGATTGGAGGCATGTAACTTCTTCAGGATAAATAGAACTTCAGAGAATGAGTTTACATTGATTCTGGGAAATGAAACTGGAAGATATTTCATAAAAACCTTCTTGGAGGAGGTTTTTGAAGGGGTTGGAATAGATGCAGAGATAAAGGAGGATTTAACGAAGATAAGGGTCAAAGTTCATTAGTTTTGAAGTTTATGCGAGTTTATTTTTTCAGTAATTTTTTCGGCAATTCTACACCTCCTCACAATTCTAGAGTCTCATTCATGAAGGTCTTGGGCTATTATGTGTAACGAACTGTATTGGCATCAATAATAGGGGGAGAAGAGTACTGAAGCTCAGAAATCACGCCACAACAAAGTTAATAAACTTCATTAAATGAGTAGAGACGAATGTTTGGCTGGGGAGAACTGGGACTGATAGTGATACTTGCTGTGATACTGCTTGGACCCGACAAGCTTCCAGAGGTTGCTAGGCAACTTGGGAAAATTTATGCCGAATATCAGAAAGCAAAAAGGAGGCTTGAGCTGGAGATACTGTACAGTGTGGAGCCACCAAACAAAGAATTTCTGGATAAGATCTACGAGAAGAACCTGAGCGAGGCAATTAAAAAGGAAGTTGAGGTGGCAATGGCAGGGGAGTCTGAGGATACAAAGGAAGTGACGGGAGAAATGACCGGGGAAAATAATTTAAACATCCAAGATGAGAGCCATTTAAAGGAAGATAGCGGGGAAGAAAAGGAAGAGGAATGAAAGGAAAAGAAAGAAAAGTAGTAAAAGGAGGAGAGAGGGGATAAAGTATGATTGGTGGGATCGGGCCAAATGAACTCATGGCAATACTGATAATCGCATTTTTGCTTTTTGGAGCAAGTAAGCTGCCAGAGCTGGCAAGGAGCCTAGGGAAGAGCATGGGGGAATTCAAGAAGGCTCAGAGAGAGGCTGAACTAGAGCTGAGAAGATTTGAGCAGGAGCTGAAAGAGGGCAAAATTGAATCAGCAGCAGAAAAGAGAGAGAAGCTGGAGAGTATCGCAAAAACCCTTGGAATTGAGACCGAAGGTAAGAGCGACGAGGAGCTTCTAGAAGAGATAAACAAAGCTCTGCCCAAGGAAAAGGCTGAACCTTAAATTAACCCCTGATTACTGATTATCTTATTTTCCTGCCTCTGACGAAGTTATATATCTTTCTCGCCTGCTTCTCTCCGATGCCTTCTATCGTCATCAGCTCCGCAATGCTGGCATTGACAATTCCGTAAACACTTCCAAATTTTTCCAGCAACCTCCTGGCTTTCTCTTCCCCTATCCCGGGTATGGCCATCAGCATAGCTGTAGCATCGCTTCCCTTTTTCCCCCTGGGCACAGCCTTCAGCTTTCCCGCTTCCACTTGGGAATTCAGGTATTTTAAAGCCAAACAGAACTCTTCATCATCCTTTAGCTGAATTGGTGTAACAGTTCCACCTCCTTTCCTCAAAGCTACTGAGATCAGGCTGCCTATGTATGCTCTCCTGTCCACTCTCTCGGTAACAAGACTGAAATCTCCTATGATGAACAAGAAGGACTTCTCGAAGCTGGAGGATAGGCTGTAAAGCTGGTTGAACAGCCTGCCGTCCACAAGCGAAGATACATAGTCTCTTATATCCTTTCTCTCTACGGCAACTTCAAAGCTGCCGTGTTTTATCAGATAATCACCAATTTCAAGCCTTTTCCTCTCAAAAGGCACATCAAGGCGTTCAAGGATTCTGCATATCTCCTGTGGCTCTCTATCGTCAACATAGATCATTTCTAGCCCCTCTTATCGTCTACTTCTACAACCTCTTCAGCTTCTTGACCTTTATCTAGTCTTCTTACTGCCTCCAGCAACTCCTTGAAAATGGATCTTATCTCTCCTTTGGATTTTCTGTAAAGCCTCTCCACTATTAGCTCAGGGGTGCTCCTGCCTACTACGCCAAACTTAGGCTGCCTATCAACTATCAGGTTCAAATCGTCGTCCAGCCCTTCTGCCTCGATACCATCAACCCTCACGAAATCGAATTTCAGGTGTTCGCCAAGATGCGAAACCAGCACGAAATAGTGACCTTTTCTGTGGGCAATCTCCAGTATCTTAGAAACGATTCTTATGGCAGCTCCCGGTTCTGTTATGGCTTCGAATTCATCTACTAGAATTAGTTTTTTGCCATCTCCCTGGAGTATTCTGGAAAGGGTTTTTACGGCATTTTCAAAGGCTCCTGCCCCGTATACACTCTTCTTTCTCCTGAAAAGAAACAGCTCATCCACCACATCGATATGGCATCTGCTGGCATTTACTGGCAACCCCATCTGGGCCAGAATCTGTATCTGGGTGATCAGTTCTAGTAGTGAAGTTTTACCACCGCTGTTGGCTCCTGTTAGGACTATGACGTTGTAATTCCCGATTTCTGGAATGGGAGCGGTGTGAATCTGATCTGACTGGCCGAGGAAGTATGATATAGGTTGCGGATTTCCTATGAACAGATTTTTGCCTTCAAGGAATCCAATGCCTTTATGACTGATCTCGGGGAACGTGAAATCCTGACAAAATTCCTTTATTCCTCTTATAAGCTCTATACTGTAAACTTCCTGTATCTCCCTTTCAAGCTCTGGCAGCATTGCTTTAATCCTTCTGGCCACTTTTCTGGACTCGAGGTAGAATTCAAGGTTCAAATCTCTCTCAATCTCCTCTCTAAGCTTTTCAACAGCTCCAACATCAGCTCTCACAGGAATCTTAAGGTTTCTTGGGAATATTTCCACATAACTGCCCAGCTTTTCCGAGATGTTCTTCTCGGTTTCAAAAATTTCCTCGAGTATTATCTCTTCCAGCTCATCCATCGGGAAGCTTCCGGTTTTAAGAAATTCAAGCAACGCATCTCCTTCAAGCCTAAGGCTTTTCTCTCTGACCTTTTTCTCTATTCTCTCGTTAAGTTTCGCCTCTTCCTGTGATATAAGCTCGAATATAGATTCAATCTGCTTCTTTTTGTTGTATATTTCTTCCAGAAGTTTAACTGAGTCCAGAAGCTGTCCTGCAACGCTCTTACCACGGCCTTTAAATGACTCCATAACCTTGGCAACAGACTCAAGAACATCTCTTTGCTCAATAACCGATTCCACGTACATTTCCGGAGCCAGTTCAACATCGCTTATTTCATCAACCTCTATTCCAACGCTCGCAGACCTTGATAGAATGAGGGGGGCATTGATGGGTTCTAGTTCAACCGTGCAGACCGAGAGCGATGAAGCTTCTTCAAACTCATCCTCGGTGGCAATAAAAACCCTGTCAGAAAAATACGATCTCTTAAGCCTGAAAGGCCGAACCTTTGACGTTTCGCTTTTAAGATTGACATCAATCTTTTCGAAAGCTTCTTTCAGTTTTTTCTGTCTAGCGAGTATTTCTGACGGCTCTGAGGTGGGTTTGAAGCCTGACAGCAGTTTTCTGCTTTCTTCAAGGGCGATTCTGGAGTTTATGAGAGCTGTTATTCTTCTGTATATTTCCTTGGCGTCTCCGGAAAGTTTCACGATTACACTTCGACACGATTATTTAAAGAATTTCTATGGATTTCTGGATTTTGTCTGCGATGGTACTTCACGTGTCGGAGGTGAGAGAGGGTGAGGGGTGGGGCATACTATAGTACTTAATACTTTAAGAATTCCAAAATCGTCTAAAAGACGTTTAATTAGAAAGTTTCAGCCTGGAAAATTTAAAAGAACGATAATTGGAGTTCTGTTACTATCAGCTACTACCTCTATAATTCTCACATCCACCTCCATTTGAACGAACCTATTGTTTATCCGGCATATATATTGGGGTTTGGGGTATGTTGATATTGTTGAGTCTGAGGTTCCGTTCCTGACGCCTAAAAGCTGGATGTGGTATTATCCAGCCTAGAACAAAAGATATTTGAAATACTGAACCTACGCAATTCGAGCATGGCGGACAGCACAAGGCTGATAGAATCGGTACACTCTCACATGAGGAGAGTTCCATGGCTCAGGAAGTACTGTAATCGCTGCCTGAAAACAGAGCGCTACGGCGGAAATGTGGCTCTCATGGTTATTGATGCTTCATTCATGTCCCTTGGACTGAATTACTTCACTGCCGTTGTACCTGCAGTCCTCAAAATTAAGGATTTGATTCCTGGAGTCGATCTTGAGAAACTTAGAGATATAGAGGTTGAAGAAATGAGGAAGATGTGGAAAAATAGAAGAAGCTGGAACGTTGCCAAAAGCGTTGCAGATTTCCTCTGCCAGTTAAAGGAAGATGAAGGCTGCGACGATCGCAGAGCTTTGAGGCTATGGGCGTCAAGGTCTCGAGTGGAGGAGTGGAAAGAAGACCCCATCGGTAGCATCAAGGGGGTTGGCATAAATACCTACCAGTATCTTCGCATGATGGGTGGAATTGATACGGTTATGCCTGACAGGATAGTTAAGAGGGTGATAAATGACATTCTGACGAGAAGCGGTTATGAGGCTGTGGAGGACGATATGGCCTTCATACGAAAGGTACATGAAATTGCTGAGATTACTGGCTACAGAGCCATTGAGCTGTGCTGGATGACGTGGCTGGTGCAGTATGAGGGGAAGAACTTGAGGGCTGAGAAATACCGGAGTGTAATGGATCTGATTTAGCGTTGAGAGGTAAAAATTAACAAAAATTACAGACGTTTCAAATACTCAATAACACTCTCAAAAATAGCTCTACCATCTCCAGCCCCTTCAGGTTTTGTTCCCCTGTTCCAGTCAGAATGCTGGTATCTCCAGAATACTCTCTCTGGATGGGGCATCAGACCGAAGACATTGCCTTTAACATTGCAGATGCCAGCAATGTTGAACATGCTGCCATTAGGGTTCCAGGGGTAGCCAGCGTAGTTACCCTCTGCGTCAACATACCTAAACACCAGCTGATCGTTTTCTGTTAGCATATCAAAGTACTCATCCTCTTTTCCTTTTGGAAAGATAACTTTGCCCTCAGCATGGGCAACCGGGAAAGATACAATCTCCTTCTCAAGCTTTGTGGTGAAAATACAATTTCCTCTGTTCTCATGTCTCAGAAAGGTGGGCCGGCACTCAAATCTGCTGGAATCGTTTATGCCCAAAGCCATCTCCGGCTTATCACTTATTGGTCTATCTTCGTCAAATCCTGGAAGCACACCCAACTCGGTGAGAATTTGAAAGCCGTTGCAAATGCCAAGAACTGGAAAATCCATTTTTATGAACTCTTCCAGATCTCGTCTCAAAACACTCTTTAGTCTGGCGGAGAATATGGCTCCAGCTCTGACATAATCCCCTGCTGAGAAGCCTCCCGGAAAAACAAGGCAGTTGTAATCCCAGATACTCCTTCTATCTCTATCGGGGACACTATCACTGTAAAACTGCTTGAGGTGGACTGCTTCAGCTTCAACACCTAAGTGTTTGAATGCAAGGACTGTTTCGTCTTCACAGTTCGTCCCTTCAATTCTCAGAACTGCAACCCTTATTTCATCCGGTTTCATCTCACCACCTCACCGCACGCATTTCATAGCATTCACATTTTCACCCCAGAAACCTCGCCAGGCCGTTTCTCCATGCGCTGTCAAGCTTTTCAATCTCAACGTCAATAAACTTCCTTCCATCCTTCCCATCCTTCACCCTCAGCTCATGACCAGACACGAATCCGATAATTTCCGCCTTAAGCTGCCCCTCTCTGAAAAACTCCACCAGCTTCTCAGCATCTCCGCTTCCAACCTCCACCAGCCACCTGGTGTTGGATTCAGAAAACAGCTTCACGAAGCTTTGCGAGTCCAGTGATGAGAGGTCGAGATCACCTCCCAAGCCAGAGGCGATGCACATCTCGGCAACAGCAACTGCAAGACCTCCTTCAGCCAAATCATGGCAGGCGTGGATTTTGAAGGAGCTGAAAGCCTCAAGCATCGCCTTCACATAAGCTTTTAGCCTCTCTGGAGACGTGCGGGGCACATAACTACTCTTCATCCCAGTTACCTTAGAATATAGGCTACCTCCGAATTCTGGCTGAGTTTCTCCTATCAGAACAATCGCATTCCCATCCTTCTTGAAGTCGGCCGTTACAGCTCTCCTAACATCCTCAACAATTCCGATGCCCATGAGGGTGGGCGTTGGGGCAACTGAAGCGTGTGGTGTCTCGTTGTAAAGGCTGACGTTTCCGCTTACACACGGCAAAGCAAAACCCCTTGCCATCCATCCCAGAGCTTTAACGCTCTCAACGAATTCTCCCATCCTTTCTGGCTTCTCAGGATTGCCAAAGTTGAGGCAGTCAGCAAAGCTGTGTGGTATGCTTCCTACCGCCACAAGATTTCTCACCATCTCATCGAAGCTGCTGGCAGTGCCCCAGTACGGGTCGATTTTTGCCATCCAGGGATTAACGTCTGCTGTTAAAGCCAACCCTCTCCACGAATTGGGCAGGGGTTTGATTACGGCAGCATCGCCATGCCCTTCCCTGTTCACCATTCCCTGCAAGGGTTTGATTACTGTTGCAGCCCTCACCTCGTGGTCATATTGCCTCACAATCCACTCCCTGCTGGCAACGTTTGGATGGCCAAGCATGGCCAGAAGAAGCTCCTCATACTTTCCGATATCTCTGATCTCCTCTCTACCTTCTACCTCTGGTTTTTTCGAGACATAAGGTCTGCAGTACTCAACCCCTCCAGAGACGAATTCAATATCCATCTCGTAAATCTTGTGGCCATTGTAGAATACTCTGAGCACTTTTTCATCCATCACTCTGCCAACCACAACAGCAGGGACATCCCATTTGGCGAAGATTGAGAGCACTTCGTCAACATGTTTAGGATGTACGGTAAGCATCATCCTCTCCTGACTCTCGCTCACCCATATCTCCCAAGGAGACATGCCCACCTCTTTCAGATGGACCTTCTCCAGCCAGACCTCAGCACCGAAGCCTGCCGCTAAGGCCATTTCTCCAACGACACAGCTCAGTCCGCCACCGCCAAGATCTTTCATCCCTGTCAGCAGACTTTTCTCAACTATCTCCAGACAGGCATGGATCAGGGGCTCCTTCATTATGGGGTTGCCAAGCTGGACTGCGCTCCTAGCCTCCTCCTCACTGCTCTCATCCAGCTCCGCTGAAGCGAATGTCACGCCGTGGATTCCATCTCTTCCTGTTGCTCCTCCAGCCAGCACGAAGAGGTCTCCAGCATTCCCGGCTCTGCTGTGGATGATCCTATCCTTTCTGACTATTCCAACGCATCCAACGTTAACCAGGCAGTTTGTGATGTAAGTTTCGTCAAAAAAAACCATTCCTGCAACTGTTGGAATGCCAACGCGGTTCCCGTAGTCTCTTATCCCGGCAACAACTCCAGAGAGTAGATACAGGGGATGTTTGGTCCCCTTCGGAAGCTTTTCAAATGAGGTATCAGGCTCTCCGAAAAAAAGTGGATCAAGCAATGCAACTGGCTGAGCCCCCATGCACAGAACATCTCTCAAAATACCTCCTATGCCCGTTGCAGCCCCACCATAGGGTTCGATGGCTGAAGGATGGTTGTGGGATTCTAGAGCAACAACATAAGCATAATTCTCGTCGAACTCAACAACTCCAGCATCCTCCTTTATGGCAGAAATCACGTATTCAGCATCAACACCGAAGAGGAACTGCTTTAAATAATATTTTGAGCTCTTATAGCAGCAGTGCTCACTCCAGGCCTGAGCTAGGCTTTGAAGCTCAATATCGTATGGATTTCTGCCCTGTTTCTCAAAGTAAGCTTTTATCCTCCGCATTTCGTCAAGGCTGAGTGCAAGACCAAGCTCTCTGCTTATCTCCTCCAGTTCCTCATCGCTGGCATCGAGAATTTCTATCTCATAGAGCTCAAAGGGAACGTCAACCTTTCTGAACCTCATAAGCATCAACCCATCAGCTCCTCAATCAACCCATCTGATAGAGTACCTCTGGATAACAGGGTTAGCAAGGAGCCTTTCACACATCTCAGCTATCTTCTTTTCGGCTTCTTCTCTGCTCTTCGCATCAAGTTCTATCCTAAAAACTTTCCTGGTTGAAACGTTCCTAACGTTAAACCCAAGAAGCCTGAGAGCTTTCTTCGTCGCTTCACCCTCGGGGTCTGCAACACCCTCTTTGAGCTCAATATAAACATCAGCAATCATGTCCATGCCTTGAAAAGTGGAATATAAAACGGTTTTGAAACCCCTTGCATGTTGATTTTACAGATAAATAAACAAGTTATGGATTTCAGAGTTTAAGGGCGGCTGAATGAATATATTCGAGAAATTACACGCTCCTGAGAATTGTTCTAGATCAATTTTCATTTATTTTCATTCAGCCTACAGTATGAATTTGACATGACATATACGCCTACGAGCATCACCACAACGCTCAACGTAAAAAAGACTCCTGCATAGGGTTGCAGGTACAGGAGTGAAAAGAGCAGACCTCCACCCAACAATCCAACAGATGACAGGATAGCAAGCAGCCCAAAAAGACATGGGGGACATCCGAGGATTGTAAAAAACACTGCTGAAACTCCGCCGAAAATTCCTGCTGTCCCGGTTCTCTTTGATATAATTCCTATTGAATTTCTGAGCACCGTGAAATATGTGGCAAAAAGAATGGAAAGGGGTAGATATAGGAAAAAACGCCATAAAGCCACAATCAGTGCGACATGAAGGGGCAACCCCAGTGAAATGTAAAGATAAGCGTCAAGCAAGGTTAGAAATGCGAATGTTATTCCGGTTACTGCCAGAAAGAATTTTCTGTGGGTGAATACAGTTTCTCGGATAAATCCAAGCACCATGGAATATTTGACAAACATAGCTGCTGGCATATTTTGAAATGTACAAAAAAGTTTTGAAGACATCTCAACTACCGCCACGCCTAAAACTGTATGGCCAAGGCTCTGGAATTGCAAGGAACATCAGCGAAGAACCTATGAGAGCTAAGTTCTTCATGAAGTTAATCATTTCCATCGTTTGCAATTGAGCATTTTCTACGCTCCAAAAGTTGTGCATTATAAATGTAGTTGGAATTAGGAAAATTAACAGTGTAGCTATGCCTATGGTTACCCGATATCCCAGCAATATACTGACTCCACCAGTCAGTAGAAGCAATCCTGTTAAAACGACAATAAGTTCACCCATTGGGACGCCTTTCGATGCAACGTACCCGCTCAGAAACTCTATTTTGGTAAAATGATTTAAGGCATTAAAAAGGTAAAATACTCCTACAACCATGCGACCGATAAGGAACAGCGCATTTTTGGAGGGATTATTCATGTTTTACCTCCATTAAAAAGTGAAAAAATTTATACTCTTCTCACTACCCCTTAAGCCTGGCAACCTCCTCTCTTGCCACCGAAAACACACAGTTATCTGAATGCAGTTCTCCACATCCAAAGCAGATATTTTTCAGGGCCTCTTCGACTCTCTCTACCTCCTCCATGCTTACCTCCTTCCCCGAATACTTCCAGACTGGCACGTTAACACCTCCTATCTTTTTGATAGCTGGTTACCAGAGGGAAGCTTTATATATATTGTTGACCAACTGGAAAGTGGGTATCCCATGAGAAAGGAGAAGTCCTGCCCTCTCACAGCAGCCTCAGAGGTTCTTGCAAAGAAGTGGAGTCTTGTTGTTGTTTACCATCTGCTTAGCGGTGAGAGAAGATTTTCCGAGCTGGAAAAGACAATTAAAGGAATCTCACCAAAGGTTCTTGCCTCAACCCTCCAAATCCTTCAGGAGCACGGGATCGTTGTAAGGGAAGTTGAAGTTTCATCGCCGGTGAAGGTGAAGTACAGGCTTACAGAGAAAGGAAGGGATCTTGCCAGGGTTGTGGAGGAGGTAAGAAAGTGGGGTGAGAAATGGGAGAATATCGAAGTCTAAAAATCAGTTAATCACTATACCTCTCCTCCCTCCAAGGATCGCCACGCATGTGGTATCCACGAGTTTCCCAGTATCCCGGTTTATTCTCCCTCATGAATTCAATTCCGACAACCCACTTGGCACTTTTCCAGAAATAGAGCCTTGGCACCACAAGTCTGACCGGAAATCCATTCTCAGTACTGAGGATCTCGTCATTGAGTTTCACAGCAAACAGTACATCCGGCTGAAGAAAATCAGATAGTGAAAGGTTTGTAGTGTATCCGTCTGCTGAATACACCATTACGTACCGGGCTTCAGGCAGCAAAGTGGTAAGATCCTTTATCACACTGGTGCTTACACCCTCCCATTCGTTGTTGAGCTTTGTCCAGCCTGTGACGCAGTGAACATCTGAGATAACTTTAATTCGAGGAAGATTCATGAACTCGTCATAATCCAGCTCTATCTCTTCTTCCACAAGCCCGGTGATTCTGAAACTCCACTCTGTAATATCGATGTCTGGAATATCTCCAAACTGGAGAACAGGGAGCTTTTCTGTAACTCTCTGGCCAGGAGGCACTCTGTCCTTTCTTTCAGTGTCAGGACTTCTGATCACTCTCATATTACCCCATAACAAAATTAATTTTTTAAAAAGTTTGATTAGTTTGATCAGCAATAAACTGTTCTGTTTTGACATTCATAACTCAATTTTATTTTAAAATATATAAAGCAAAAAAATTAAAAATTTTAAATAACAACGATTCTTCCAACCATCTGATTCTTGTGGTATTTGCACACAAGGTCGTAGCTTCCGGCTTCATTGAACTTGACAAGTATTGATTTACCTGGACCTAGTGGCTCATCGACCAGCGGCTCATCGTGGCCAGATTCGAAAATTGTAACAGTATGTGTCCCCTCTTCATTCCTGAACTCGACAATCTGTCCTTCCTCCACCTCAATGTTTGCTGGAGAGAACTCGAAGTTCTTGAGGGTTACTGTAACAGCTGGCTCACCTTCATCAACAACCACGGCCTCTTCATGAGCCTCAGCCCCTTCTTCATGGTCTTCTTCAGCTTTTTCAGGTGTGCTTACCGGTGTGCTGACCGGAGTACTTACTGGTGTACTAATTTTCTTAACCTCTGGTTTGGATTGCTGAGCACATCCTGCTACAAGAACTGCCAGAACCAGCAGTGCTGCCAGCACGTATACTTTCCTCATATCTACCACCTCCTTTTATTTATCTCTTATTCATCTCACCTCAAAAAACACCGAATCACCCATTACGGGCTGAGAAGGACCTTCACCCACCATAGGGATGATAGTGTATCTGCCTTCGGGAGCGTCCTTACTTACATCAACCTCAAATGTTGCCTTCTGATTTTCTCCAATCACCCCTTCCTTAACCGCGTAGACCTCCCCTTTAGGTGTGTAAATGACGATTTTTGCGTAGAATCCAGAGTAGTCCATTTTCATTCCGGGAGCAAGGGCGTACACGGTTATCGATAGCTTGGATGGCTTAGTGATGACGTTCTGGCTAACCAGTGCTGTAGGCTCCAGCATATCTACCATCATCTGGCGCATTTCCTTCACTTCTTTATCCTCTTCTCCTCCTGTCAGGACTGCGTAACCGTTCACAATTATGGCTCCGAGAAGAATGACGGTAAAGAAAAGGATTGGAGGAAATTTTAATACCTTTGACAGATTTGACGGATTTAGCGTTTTTGGTAAATTCATTTCACTCACCCTCCACAATGATTATCCCTTTCATGAAGTTATGCTGAGGGCTGCACATTACTGTACACTTGAACACATAAACGCCTTCTTTCTCCGCTACAAACTCCACCACTTTCTTCTCTCCAACCTCTATGGCTCCGAGATCAATGCCAAGTCCTTTGATGGCAAAACCGTGGACGACATCCATACCTTCAACAACGATCCTCACTTTCTCTCCCTTTTTGACCTTTATAACCTCGGGCTGAAATCCGCCGGCTTCTTTTATGTATGCCCGTATCACAATAGTATTTGCCTCTCCCTTTTCTGGCATGAAGGTGTTATCTAAATACGGCAGAGTTACTGGCAACGCAATGGCACCTATCACAACAAATAGAGCAACGATTTCCCAGAGCTTCATAATATCACCCCGCAATTACCCATATTAATGCAAAAGTGGCAAGGACATGCAGCACGCTCATCACAGATGTCGCTCTGAAGGCCCTTGCGTGTTCTCCGAAAATCTTCTTGGCTATATTGTACGTTGCGTTTATCGCCATTGCTAATCCTATGAATATGAGTGGTGCCTGAACGAAAACCAGCCAGTCAGGCTTTATGGGGTTCCATTCAAACTTCATGCCTAGTAAGTTCCATCCCCATCCAAAGGGGTCTGAGAAGGCGTTCAATGGATAGGCCCAGAACACAAGCAGTATTGAGACTGCAAAGGTCAACCAGATAAATACAATATAGGGCACGAGAGAGTAGCTGAATGAGATGAATAGCTGTTTCGTTGAAATTTTGCTTTCACCGGCAACTTTTCTTGAAAGCCATGAAAAGGCGTAGAATACTGCTGGATATACGAGGAGCACTATCGATGCCACTATGAGTGCCCACTTGAACCAATTGACGACGCCTTCAAGCTCGGGTCTCAACAGTTCTATGGTGGCCAGATTCGCTCCGAACTCAACACCCATATTGCCCCAGTCTCTGAACCAGGAGAATGGACCGAAGAACACAAGCATGTAGAATATTCCCAGGGTAAACCTGATGAAGCTCATCCACGCTTCATCGAATTTGTTCTTTGCTTTTGCAGCGATGTGAGCAAGGTCTTTTCCGATCATTCTCAGCTTTACAGTCATGTTGTCCAGCGGGCAGGAGCGAAGACATTCGTAGCACTGGCCGCAGTAGGTATTCTCATCGTTACCTCCTGGGTACAGCTTCCATGGGCATCCGTATCCTGTTGGGCTACCCCTTATACACTCCTTAGCCTTGTGTTTGTTGCAGATTTCCCTATCTTTCACCCTTACACTGTAAATTGAGGCAGTTGCATCATGTCCGATATAGGCTCCAGCGGGGCAGATACTTCTGCAGAAGTTTCTGGGTGGGTGAGTAATGTAGAGGACTGTCCCCATTCCCAGCAACAGAGTGAAGAGTATGGCTGTAACCACCGGTCTTGTAACCAGCCAGGGGATTACTAAGGACATGCTCAGGAAAAAGAGGGCTCCTACCCACATGTTGCTGATTCTTTTTGGCCATTTCAGGTTGAGAGCAAACCACTTTCTGACATTATGAACGCCATACAGCCTTCTTCTGGCAAGCCATTCGCCAAGAGCCGGGAGCGGACATATAGTGCACCAGGTTCTGGCAGTGAAGAGTATCATGAATTCAACCGCTGCAAACCACAGTATCCAGACAACGGCTATTGAGAAGTTCTTATTACCCACCGGATTTCCAAAGAGTCCAGCCACTATGACTATTATGAAGAAGAACAGGTTGGGAACAATGACGGTATAGTGAAAGCCCCTCCACTGCAGAAACCTCTTGAGCAGTGGGCCGATGCCTCTGACAGAAAGTAAGTCAAGCTCCCTCCTTAGGGAAATTCCGAGCATCCTGTCTTCTGGACCCCTTCCCAGGTAGATTAGCATTACACCGCTGATACCAATTGCGGAAGCAAGAAGGGCGTAGTATGGCGTATTCGGTGCAACTTTCACCTCAGAAACCATGAATGGGTGTAGCGGGCCGCATGTTACTGAGCAGCGAAGTTTGAACTTGCCTGGCCTGTCGAAGGTTACTGGTCCCACCTCTACTATTTTGCCTGGTTCAATGACCACTTTCTGTTCCACGGGGGAAGGAGAGTATCCGTCAATGTAAAATCCGTGGGTAACATCCTCTGACATCAGTCTGAAAATGACTTTGTCGCCCTGATTGACCTCCAGAATGCTGGGCTCCGACCCTTCGGGATATATAGTGATTTTGGAGCCCTCTTGTATTGCTTTCACAGCGAATCCAAACTGATAAGCCTTCAGATATACTATTTTTGCATCTCCATGGTCGTGTGGATCATTCAGCCACTCTTCTTCGCTGACAACGTGGGCATGTACACCTGAAACACCGAAAATGATTAAAGTGCTGAGAATAACCAGGAATATCGACAAACTCAAAAATCTGATCCTCATTTAATCCCTCCTCTTGTGTTTGTCCTTCTTCACTTTCTCTACCTTTTCTACTTTCTCCATTTTCTGATATTCGCTCCAGAGTTCATCAGAAATTCTGTCGAGAAGTTCAGTATATGCTGAATCCAGACCATCTGGGTCTTTTGTTCCCTTTTTCACCTTATCCAGCTCGTTCCATATGACTGAAGCCAGATTTCTGCCAGCTTCATAGAGTTCGTTTGCTTCATCCACATCTGAGGTATGCCTTCTGTCTGTAAGGGAAAGAACAGAATACAGAAGGATTGAACCACAGTAGGCCGTCTCACTTCTTTTATCAAGCCCTTCTTTTCTGGCTTTGTAGATATATTCCAGCACGTCAATAGCAGGTTTGACTGCGTCATCTCTGGAAAGATCATTTTTTCTGCTCCAGTACCATTTGTGCATCATACTGGCCAGTTTCTGAATTGCATCAATTTCAGCCTCAACATCGGAATCCATCAATGACCCTCCAGGTATCTAAGAACAGGTCTATCTCCCACTCCATTTAAACAGGTATAATGATTCTCAATTTGTGAGAAAGATTATCTTCTGCGGTATAACTGGTATATAATCAGAACAAGAATTCCTGAGATAGCTATTATACCGATAATCCCGTATTCAGACTTGGATTTATCTGTAACAAAGAAGTTTGGTTTCACATCAATGTAGAAGCCGCTTTCATACCGCTCTCCATCGTACCTGAATGCATATGTCACAAAATATCTGCCTTCGCGACTGAAGGTGTAGTTAACCTCGTAATGCCCTTTATGAGGTTTTTGCTTTACAGGGATAGTGTCAAGAACATCATTTCTGGAAATCTCGACTGTAAGACTCCCAACGTCAATTGCTTCAAAGGTGGTGGCATTCTGAAAGTGGAAGATTATGCTCACAGCCTCTCTGGATATTGGAGCCTCTGGATTTATTTCTGCAGTAACATATACTCCATCTAATTGTCCCGAATAATATGCTGCCAGAGCTATGCCAGTGGCTATACCTGATATGAACAGGATGGTGAGCAGGATGCGATAAATGATCATAAATCATAACGATTTACAGTTATATTTAACATGTGGTGAAAGTTCTCACACCATGAGAATCAGACGCCACATTTAATAAAGTCTTGATGAAGATTTAGGCTGCCCATGGATGAACAGAAAAAAAGGTGCCTCAGATATCTGTGCAACGAGCATTCTTATAGAATTCTGGTGACATTAATAGGTAGAGAACTCTCGGCAAATGAGATAAGCAAAGAATGCAACATCCCTCTTCAAACAGTTTACAGAATTCTGAAGCAACTAGAGAATGATGGATTAATCAGAGTAAGCAGGATGAAGCTCGATGAACATGGACACCACTACAAGATTTTTAAAGCAAATATAACCCGAATTCTGGTGATGGTTGATGAAAATGGGGTTGAAATCAGATTGTTTGAGGAAGATCGGGCTGAACGTCTTGCATCATTATGGAAGAACCTCAGGGAGGTGAAATAAGTGTCTCATACCATGTTACATCTTGTACTGTTCATATTCAAAACTGTGAGCTTTATCATAGGGATGTACATTGCACTGCTCAGTTACCGCTCATACATCAAGAAAGCAGACAGATCCATGCTGTTTTTGGGTGCGGGGTTTGCAGTCATCTCATTTGCTGTAATAATTGAAGGGATAGTCTATGAGGTGCTGCTTTGGAATTTGGAGCTGGCCCACACAATTCAGAGCATCCTGTTTACGATAGGCATGATTCTGATATATCTGTCACTCAGGGAAAATTGAAAAAGGGGGTCTCCTGAACTCTTAAACTCATCTCAAAATCCTCATGGCATTAAATACGGCTATCAGAGTAACGCCGATGTCCGCAAACACTGCTTCCCACATGGTTGCCATTCCAAGAGATCCCAGAGTGATGAAGAAGCCCTTAACGGCCAGAGCAAACCCTATGTTCTGCCAGACTATGTGCTGGGTTCGCCTTGCTATTCTGATGGATTTTGGTACTTTTGATGGCATATCGTCCATTATAACAACATCTGCCACCTCTATTGCAGCTTCACTTCCAAGCCCACCCATGGCCATTCCAACGTCTGCTCTCGCAATAACTGGGGCATCATTTATTCCATCTCCAGCAAAGGCAACTCTACCGTTTCTACCTTTAAGCTCCTCTACAACCCTCACTTTATCTTCAGGCAGGAGTTCAGCATAGTATTCATCCACTTTAAGCTTATCTGCCACCCTCTCTGCAATCTCCCTGCTATCCCCTGTAACCATAACAACTCTACAGCCAAGCCTTTTCAGCTCATTCACTGCTTTCCTCGCATCCTCTTTCAGCTGATCCGCCACAATAATGTAGCCTGCATAAATTCCATTTACTGCAACATGAACAATAGTCCCTTCTACATCACATGAATCGTGTTCTATGTCCATTTCATGCATCAGAGCGTCGTTGCCCGCAATTATTGAGTAGCCGTTAATCTCTGCCCTTACGCCTCTGCCAGGTATCTCTTCGTAGCTTTTGACCGAGTAATTTGGGTAACTTTTAACTGAACTGTCAACCTCTCCAGAATCATCTCCTCTCCAACCTATCTCGTCCTTCTCGTAAGCCTCCACTATTGATCTGGCGATGGGATGGTTGGAGTGCATCTCTGCAAGAGCAGCAAATCTAAGTATATCCTCTTGGCTAAATCCGTTCTTCGCCACCACCTCTGCAACCCTGAAATCCCCCTTGGTAAGCGTCCCGGTCTTATCGAAGGCGACGATTCTAGCTGAACTGAGAACGTCGATGAAATTCGCTCCTTTTACAAGTATCCCTTCCCTTGCTGCCTTCCCAATTGATGCAAAGTAGCTCAGGGGAACTGAGAGGACGAGAGCACAGGGGCAAGAGATAACAAGCAGAACTAAAGCTCGATAAATCCAGGGTGTAAAAGGTTCACCAAGCATTACAGGTGGGATTAACGCAACAGAAGAAGCAAGAGCTATGACCGCGGGGGTATAATAGCGGGCGAAGCGGGTTATGAACTTCTCTGCCATCGCTTTTCTGCTGCCTGCTTCTTCCACAAGCTGGAGGATTCTTGAGACTGTTGAGTCGCTGAATGGCTTTGTCACCCTCACCGTGATCAGACCACCCATGTTCACCATGCCTGAAAGAACTTCATCTCCTTCAGCAACACTTCTCGGTTCTGATTCTCCTGTTAAAGCGGATGTATCGACCGCTGAGGAGCCTTCAATGACCATTCCGTCAAGAGGTATTTTCTCTCCTGGCCTTACAACAATGATGTCCCCAACCTTCACTTCTTCCGGCTTGACTTTGATGATGTCTCCATCAACCCTGAGATTTGCGTAGGTGGGCTTTATTTCCAGCAATGCCTTTATCGACCTACGGGATTTCCCTACTGCCAAATCCTGGAAGAACTCCCCAATTCTGAAGAAGAGCATCACACCGACAGCCTCAGGCATCTCATGAATTGCAATGGCTCCAATCGTCGCAATACTCATCAGGAAGTTCTCGTCAAATATGGCTCCTTTTGTGATGTTTCTGCCAGCTTTCCAGAGTATTCTCCAACCGGCAATCAGATAAGCTGAAAGGAACAGACTATATTCGGCTAAGGGTAGAGAGTGAAGAGTCTCACCTAAGAATATTCCAGTTAAAAATAAGGCTGAAGATGCAATAATTGGGATCAGATCTTTTTTAGGGTCTTCTTCATCTTCTCCACCTTCACCGTCATGAAAACCATCAAAGTCATCGTGCTCAACTTCTACATCTGGCTCAACTTTTTTGATGGTTTCCACAACTTTATCAATATCTTCAGCATCCACAACAAGTTCAGAGGTGGAGAAGTTTACAGCAGCAAATTTTACACCTTCCTGTTTTTTCAACTCTTCCTCAATCTTGACCGCACAGGTTGCACAATCAAGGCCTTTCAGCTTGTACTTCTTCATCCTCTTCACCTGCTTTCACCTAGTTTCACGTTCTTCTCCAATATGCTCCAGAGCTATGTCAAGAATAGCAGCCACATGTTCATCGTCGAGACTGTAATAAACGTTCCTACCCTTCCTTCTGTACTTCACCAGCTTTTTATCCCTCAAAACTCTGAGCTGATGGGATACTGCTGAGACGGATAAGCCTGTAATTGCGGAAATATCGCAGGTGCAGAGTTCATGCCTGGACAAAGCGAGAAGTATCTTGATGCGGGAAGAATCGCCGAATGCTTCTAGAAATTCCGCCAGTTCCACTATACGCTCATCTGATGGCAGGCTTGAGGTTACTGTCTCCAGATATTCTCCTGTGCTCCCTCCCTTGCATACTGGTACTCTCTCACTGTTCTCACTTTTTTCCATATTTGAACAATTGTTCAAATATTGTATATAATGGTTTTGGAGTGAAGTCGTCAATTTGATGAAGCTCGGGGATGGTGGTGGGGCAGGATGGGCGGGATAATAAATAGTGTATTAGTTTAGAACTTACCGTATCAATCCCTTAATCCCACCTTACCTCCACATCATCAATCCTGAAATCCGGTTTAACGGCTGAATTCCCAACAGGCGTTGAATAGCCGTGCTTGTACATAAGTAAACCAGTATATGCTATCATTGCTCCATTATCACCCATAAGTTGCTTGGGCGGAGCATAGAATCTCGCACCTCTATCCTCACACATTATGCGGAGCATCTCCTGCAATCTTTCATTTGCCCCCACTCCACCCACCAGCAGAACTTCATCCAGATCAAGATAAGCCAGTGCCCTCTCCGTAACCTCTGTGAGCATGGCGAAGGCAGTCTCCTGAAAGCTGAAGGCAACGTCTTCAGCTGGGATGCCATCGTCATAAAGGCGCTGGGCAGCGGTAACCATTCCGCTGAAGGAGAAGTCCATACCCTTCACAACATAGGGCAACTCATAGTACTTTTTGCCTTTTCTTGCCAGCTTCTCTATCTTCGGCCCACCTGGATGCTTGAGCCTCATGTGTCTGGCAAGCTTATCAAGGGCGTTGCCGATACCTATGTCCAGCGTTTCTCCAAAAACTCTGTAGCGATCCCCGCGCCTTGCAATAACCTGACTATTACCACCGCTCACATATAGAGAAACTGGATTTCTGGCTCCTGTTTTCCATCTACCTACTTCAACGTGGGCGAGACAGTGGTTAACACCTACAAGGGGCTTTTTTAACTTTAAGGCTATAGCCCTTGCTGCTGTAGCAACAACCCTCAGGCATGGCCCAAGCCCGGGCCCCTGAGAAAAGGCAACCACATCGATCTTGTCAATTTCATCAAAATTTGATAAAAGACTGGAGATTACATGTCCTATATTCTCGCTGTGATGCTGAGATGCTTCTCTGGGGTGTATTCCCCCCTCTTTCGGAACGTATGCTCTGCTTTCAATGGCGATAACGTCTTTTTCATCAACCAGCGCAGCACTCAGGCTCCAAGCTGTGCCTTCGATGCCAAGGGCAATCATCTTTTTTAATTGTATTCAAGTCATTTTTGGATTCTAATCGCTCTTGAATTATCTCTTGAATTCTGTATATCCGCACTTGCCGCAGCTTCTTCTATCCTTGTGCTCAGCCAAGAAGACACCTTCGCCACATCTTGGACAGAACTTCTTTTTCCTCACAACGGTGTCTCCCTTTATCTCGTAGAATGAAGAGACCTTAACCTCCGACTTGCCCATTTACGCTCCCCCCTCACTTTCTTGCCCTTCAGATTCAGCGGATTCAGTAGATTCGAAATTCCTTTTGATGATATAGTCTTCTTCTACTGCCCTCAGGTCTTCAGGAGTCTCGTAGATCCTTGCATAACAGTATGCTTCGCTCTTCCCGAATTCGGGCTTGATCCACTCTATAACAATTCTGTCCGCATCCACTGCAAAAAGACCTGAAAGCTTCTGCCTCACAGCCTGTCTTGAAGGAGTTACTCCTTCCTCTTCATATTTCAACCTGAAATAGACCTCTTTTCTTTTCAGCAACGGGTTATCCTTCTCTTTCTCAACGAGGATCTCCATTCAATCACCTCCCAGCATGGGTTCTGATTATGTTTATAATTTCTTCCCCTCTCTCTCCTTTTTCCATCTTCTGCAAAACATCCAGTATTAGAAGCTTTTTGTCACGGGTGATTTCGAGGGCGATTACACCCCTGCCCGGCATCCCGTAAAGTATTACAGAATTTTCGGGCAGGATTGCGATGAGAGGCATGGTTGCAAGGTCTTCCTCTCCTCTCACAAAAATCTTTACTCTCTCCCCTCTTTCAGCAGTACTAACAGCTTCAACCAGCCCCTCAACCAGTTCCAGGCTTATGACAGCTTGGGGATTGGACACTTCAATTTCAGCATAATTTTCTGTTAGTGAATTTATCTTTTCCAGAAACTCTTGGTCGACTTCTTCTCTTTTGGTTTTCGCGTCGAAGATTACGATGTCTGGTTCAATGCTTGCCTTCAACGCAAAATAGCTCACAACATCTCCGACACATGCTATCAGCCTGGCCTCCTTCACTTCCTCAATCTGTTTGTAAAGTTCCTCCCCGCTCCCCTCGTAAAGCTTTCCATGGGGTTTTCCAAAATATTCTCTAAGCGATTCAGGAAGCTTTATCAAATCAGCCCACCCTCAGTGCGTATTTGCCGGGATACTTCACTCCAAGCTTTTGAGCTATCTGGCTTTTCTCGGGATCAACAATGACGATGTATCCGTACCACTCCTTGGTAAGCTCGCTGCTTCCGCAAACCCGGCAAATGGTTGCATCCATATTTATATACTTGCACTTTCTGCATGCCAGCTCAGTCATTGAGTGGCCTCCTCCTTGACCTTCTTAATCTCCTCCTCAAGCCACTTGATTGCACCAAGCCAGGGCTGGCGCATAGTCAGACCAATCTTGCTTCTCTCAGGCTCTCTCTCCTTTAGACTTAAAGCCACAATTCTGGCCCTGACAGCATCTCCCTCTTCAAGCACCTTCTTCGTCTCTTTGCCCACCAACTTCTTGCCCTTCTCGTCGTAGACCATGTAATCATCTGTAATCTGGCTCATGTGGAGAAGCGCGTCCAGCGGGCCAATGGAAACAAAAGCTCCGAATTCTACGATTTCCACAACTTCACCTTCAATAACCTCTTGAAGAAGGGGCTTGAAGGTTATTGCAGAAAAAACCACATCAAAGTAAATGGCTCCATCACCCTCGATTATCCTGCCCTCACCAATCTCGTCTATACTCTCAATTCCCACTATCATTCCATACTCTCTGTCCAGTTTTCCTTCAAACTGCTCCCAGAGCAGATCATTTATCACTTTATTCAGGTCTTCTCCCAGCCTCGTAGGAGGTACCCTCACCGTATCTCGTACCCTCATCCTCGCATACATGAGCATCACCAGAAGAATGCATGAGGAGACGGAGAGCTGGCAATATAAATTTAACCTTCATTTAACCATTCCGGTACGAAATTTTATATTGACACCTATCCAACATCTATCATGGAAGACTATTTCATTTCTGACGGGTTGAGGCTGAGATATCTGGATGTGGGAGACGAATCAAAGGGTGACCCCGTCATACTGGTTCACGGGCTTGGAGAGAGGATTGAGGGTTGGAAGTTTCAGATTGAGGAATTCTCAAAACATTTCAGGGTTCTAGCTCTGGATTTGCGTGGATTTGGTGAATCGGAAATTCCGGCAGAATTCATCGGAGCTGAGGACTTTGCCAGAGATATTTTCAACCTGATGGAACATGCGGAGATAAAGCAAGCTCATCTCCTTGGCCTTTCCATGGGCGGTATTGCATGTCTCGCATTCTATAAGCTTTATCCTGAGAAAGTCAAATCCTTCATTCTCGCCGATACAACCGCTTACTTTCCTGAAGAGTTTCAGGGGGCTCTTGCAGAAAGGCTCAGGTTGATGGATGAGATAGGGATGGAGGGGATAGCAGCAGCAATAGCAGAACTTTCGATTCACAAAGACGATCCTGAGCTCAAAAAGCTTGTTAGAGACATTATCGCCCAGAATGATCTGAACTTTTACAGAAAAGTTACAGTGGAGCTTGCCAAAGCCGATTACAGGGATTTGCTTCCAAGAATAAACGTTCCAACCCTTGTGATTGTTGGGGAATTCGATGTCACAACACCTCCTGAACTATCCAGATACCTGGCCGAAAAGATTCCTGGAGCAGAGCTGAAAATAGTAGCCAATTCCGCCCATCTGGCAAAACTGGAAAATCCGGAGGAATTTAACACCTACATACTTGATTTCTTGAAGAGGGTGGCGTGAGTTGTGCTGAGTTTGGAAGTGTGCCTGAAACTGTATCTGGTTCTCCGATTCTAAGACTGTATGAATAATCCCGTACTAAAATCCTTAAGCAGAACTCAAATCCCAAGCAAACCCTTATAATCTCCTATTCAGATTTTTAGTTGGATGGAGCCAGTTGAGTCAGTGGAGAAATACAGACCGCTGTGGGTGGAAAAATACAGACCGCAGACGCTGAAGGATGTTGTTGCAGATAAGACCATCATCGAAAAGGTGACTGCTTGGGCCAAGAAATGGCAGAGTGGTGGAATCCAGAAACCTCTCCTCTTTGGTGGCCCGCCGGGGATTGGGAAGACAAGCTTGGCTTTAGCTCTAGCAAACACCTTTGGTTGGGAAGCTGTGGAGCTCAACGCCAGTGATCAGCGGAACTGGCAGATAATAAACAGAATAGTTGGAGAAGGAGCCTTTAATCAGACTATAAGCGATGAGGGTGAATTTCTGTCAACTGAAGCCGGGAAGTTGAAGCTGATAATTCTGGATGAGGTGGATAACATCCACAAAAAGGAGGATGCCGGAGGTGAAGGGGCTCTTATCCGACTGCTCAAAAAAAGGCCAAGACAGCCCATCATTCTGATAGCAAACGACCCCTATGCTCTTTCTCCAGAGCTCAGAAATTTGTGCGACATGGTGAACTTCAAGAGACTGGATATAAGAAGGATTGTTAAGGTTCTGGAGAAAATATGTTCTGCTGAGGGAGTAAAGGCCGATAAGAAGGTGCTGGAGGCAATTGTCAGAAATGCTGGCGGAGATTTAAGAGCAGCAATAAACGATTTGCAGGCCATAGCTGAGGGAAGAGAAGAGATAAAGATAGATGATGTGGTGATTGCAAAAAGAACCCAGGAGAGTGATGTTTTCAAGGTTATGCAGAAAATTTTCAAGACCTATTCTACGGCAGTTCACAATGAAGCCATGCTTTTGGACGAATCGCCAGACGACCTGATAATGTGGGTTGATGAGAACCTTCCCAGAGAATACATAGGGGAAGATCTGCTAATGGGCTACAAAGTCCTCTCCAGGGCAGATATATTTCTTGGCAGGGTTAGAAGGAGGCAGTTCTACAGGATGTGGAAGTATGCAAGCTATCTGATGACTGTAGGTGTTCAGCAGAGTAAGCGGGAAATCAGGAAGGGTTTTACGCGATACCAGCGCCCGTCTACTTGGCAGATGCTGTTCAGGACTAGATCTATGAGGGAGAGACTGAAAAGCATCCTTACTAAAATCTCCCGTTACTCGCACCTTTCTACCAAGAAAGCATATTCTGAGATGTATTTCCTTTTGAGAAAACTTATTTCTGAAGCTGAAATACCTGTTGCCGCATCTATTTCAGCTTTTTACGATTTTTCTGAAGAAGATCTTGTTTTTATGACCGGTGATGAAAAGAGGGCAAAGGAGATAGCAGAATACATTGCGAAGTATGGTCTACACAGGGTGGAGGATGAGAGCTTCTTGTCAACTTTCGATAGGAAGGTCGAAGCTGTGGAGGGTGTGGAGGAGGAACTCGAGAGATTTGAAAAGAAAGAAGATGATGAAGAGATGGAAGAAGCTGTTGAACTCAAACAGGAAGACTCAAAAACCAGAAAAAGAGCCAAAAAAGGCAAGACGAAAGATGCCACTCTGGATACATTCTTCAGTTGACTGTATTAATGCAGAGTTTGGTGAACTGGGAGGGGATCGTGAGGGATTGAATTGAGCGTGGCTGAGATGGATAAAGCAGACAAGGTGGATGAGAGGGAAAAAAGGGTGGGAATCCAAACTTTCATAACTTCTACCCCCGGAATCAATGGTACAATAAAGATAGATCCCTCAGATTTTCACGTGGAGGAAGTAACAAAGCTTAACTTTGCAGATAATGGAAGGTATGTCGTTATCAGGGTCAGAAAATACAATTGGGATACTCTCAATTTTGTTAGAGTTCTTTCTAACGCCCTCGGCATAAGCCAGAAGAGGATTGGATATGCTGGCACCAAGGATAAGAAGGCTGAAACTGTTCAGTATTTCACAATTTACGGTGGTAAAGACCTTCGGAACGTCAAAGCCATTGAAGAGAGGTTAAATAATATCAAAATCAAGGATAGCGAAATCGAGGTTCTGGGAGAAAGCAACTCCCACCTTCAGCTTGGTCACCTCATCGGAAACAATTTCAGAATTAAAGTGAGAGGAATTGGTGATGGAGACAGCATCTCAGCCACCACTGAGGAGCTCACAGAAAAGGGGATTCCGAACTTTTTTGGACTCCAGAGGTTTGGAACCATCAGGTACATTACCCACCAGGTGGGAAAGCTGATACTGTTGGGCGATTTTAAAGAAGCGTTATGGACATACGTTGCCAAGCCTTTTGAGGGTGAGAGAGAGGAGGTTAGGCAAGTAAGGGGGGAGCTCTGGGAGAGCAGGGATGTAAAGCTTGGTTTGAGAGAACTCCCGAAATATCTGAGGTATGAACGCCTGATGCTTCAGAAGCTGAGGGAGGGAAAGAGTGAGGAGGAAGCATTGCTGAGCTTGCCAAAGAATCTCAAGATGATGTTCATACATGCCTATCAATCTTATCTTTTTAACAAACTTCTCAGTCTTCGCATCCAGGAATTTGGAACCCTCAGACACGTTGAAAAAGGGGATTTTGTCGATTTCTTCATGAGGGCTCAAGGATATCTTGTAAACAGGGAGGATTATACGGAGGTTACCGGGCTCAACTTGAAGAGGATAAGGTTTCTGGTTTCTGAAAGGAGGGCATTTCTCTGTCTTCCATTGCCGGGATACGAAACAGAACTGTCTGGATGGTCAGGTGAGAAACTCAAAGAAATTCTTGAAGAAGAGCAGGTTGAGCTTGGGAATTTTAAGAACAAATATGATGAGTTCTCCTCCAGAGGAAGTTATAGGTGTGCAGAAATACCCTTTGACTTTAGTGTGTTCTCCTTTATACTTAACGAGCTTAACAATCACGCGGAATTCAGCTTTTTCCTGCCAAAGGGCTGTTACGCCACAGTCTTTCTGAGAGAATATGTGAAGGAGCCACTGGTCTAGCTTTGGCGGCAGGGTTATATTCTGAACATACTGACTTTATTCGGGCGATGATGAAAGGACCCCGCTGAATTGTGATGAGGGTTTTGAGTTCTGAGCCCTATTTACAAAAATTATTATATATCACGCCACTCTAGCATTACTTATGAATGAGAAGCAAAGGCTAATGCTTGGCATAGCCGTTATAGGCTTCGTTATACTTGTTTTGGCATCATTTATGGGTAACCTCACACCTTACAAGAGCGTATCAGAGGTTGTTGCGGCAGGAAAAATGGAAAACGTTCAGGTTAATGGAACAATCGTTCCTGGTTCAACGGTTTATTATTCTGAAAACAACACCCGAATTTTTGAGCTAACAGACGGAAAGGCCAAGATGAAGGTTGTTTTTACTGGAGCACTGACGAACTATCAGGAGGGGATTCCGGCAGTTGTCAGGGGTAGCTACAAGAATGGAGCATTCTACGCCGAGGAAGTGCTGTTGAAGTGTCCCAGCAAGTATCAGACCATTGAGGAAGAGGGAGAGTAATTGGACCCGGGATATTTTCTTCTGATCCTGTCTTTACTAAGTTCAGCTTATGCAACATATGCCTTTTATTCGGGAGTGAAGAGTAGAAGAAAGCATTTGCTTGCAAGAGCTGAAAGCACCGTTTACATTTATACTGCCCTTCTGACTCTTGCATACATTCTTCTAACATATTATTTCCTTGCCAGAGATTTTGGTCTACTCTACGTTTACAGCTATTCTGACAGGCATCTCTCAACCCTCTACACTATAAGTGCTGTGTGGGCTGGAAGAGAGGGGTCATTACTTTTGTGGGCACTGTATCTGGCAGTAATTAATTCTGCTATACTCAGGTTTGAGAAAAAGGATGCTGTAACGGCTTTTAGCCTCTCAATATCCTCTTTTGTAGTTTTATTCTTCAACATTCTTCTTCTGACACTGTCAAACCCCTTTAAACGCCTTGAATTTACACCACCTGATGGGATCGGCTTGAACCCACTACTCAGAACTCCTGAAATGGCACTCCACCCGCCGACCATCTTTTTGGGCTATGCGGCGACAACCATACCCTTCGCTTTGGTAATCTCGGCCGTGTACTTCAAAGAAGGTTGGTTGAAGAGAGCAAGGTTCTGGATTCTCTTTTCATGGCTTTTTCTGAGCATCGGCATCTTTCTTGGAGCTTGGTGGGCTTACAAAACGCTGGGATGGGGAGGTTACTGGGCCTGGGACCCGGTTGAGAATGCCTCGCTGCTGCCCTGGCTCACAGTTTCTGCATTGATCCATGGCATAATGGTGGAGGAAAGGCGAAAAGGACTGGGAGCGTGGAATTACTTTTTGGCCATCATTTCATTTGGTCTCGTAATACTTGCAACTTTCATAACTAGAAGTGGAATCATAAGTAGCGTTCACGCCTTTGGGGAGAATCCAGAGGGATGGATGTACTTGCTCCTCATCGTTCTTTCAACGGCAGTAGGTTTAGTTCTCTATAATTCCAGAAAAGAGCTGTTTCGCGACTCTCTCGATCTCTCGTTTAATAGGGAGACAACAATCTTTGCCAACATCATGCTTCTGCTTCTATCAACCTTCACAATACTGCTGGGAACTCTTGCACCCTTACTTGGAGAGGACGTTCAAATCACTAGACAGTATTATGACAGGATAGAGATACCGCTTGGAACAGCCTTGGTGATTCTGTTGGGCATCTGCGCTGCCATAAACTGGAGATCAGACAGAGATACTTTCTTAAAATCCAGTAGAGTTGCAGTTGCTGGTGGAGTCATCGCATTCATAGCGGTCTTTGCAACTACTAAGTTAATTGTAGCATCGCTGGGGGCAGCAATCTTTGCTTTCTCACTTCTTACACACATTCAGAACTTGAAAATTTCAGATACGCGAAATCCAAGGAAGTTTGGAGGATATATTACTCACATTGGGATAATCATTCTTTTCCTTGGGGTGATGGGTTCTTGGATTTATGAGGAGAGTTACAAAAATGTGGCATTGGAACTTAACCAGCCAAAAAATGTTGGGGGATATACTCTGCTGTATAGAGACAACCAGATGGTGGATGAGCACGACAAGCTGGTTGTTACTGCTGTTGTGGAAGTTTACCGTGGAGATGAGCTGGTGGGAGTATGTAAGCCCCACTTGAAAGTGTATAAGCTCAACAGGCAGGACAGGGTTGTGAGTTCTGTAGAAATTCTCTCAAAGCCAACCCATGACATCTATATTGCCGCATCTGGGTTTTCGGAAGACCTCAAGAAAGTTTTTATAGAGCTTTATGTGGTTCCACTCATCAGTTTTGTCTGGGTAGGTTCTGTTGTTATGATGGCTGGCGGGACATACGCTGTTTTCAGTAAGATGAGCATTACTGGGATAAATATTGCTGGAGAGGATAGAGAGGGGAGAGAGATTGGTATCGATGTAAGCAAAGATGGAAAGACTAGTGGAAGAAAAAGCCGGAAAAAGAAGGGCAAAAAGAAATAACTAAACTCCAAAAATCATCCTCAAAGAGCCTTTAAGGCGATAAAAACTTTAAAGCGGTAAAAACGTAAAAAGAAAAATGGAAACCTCACCTATTTAGAGGCTCACTTCCTCGATTATTTTGTTCATCTCCTCTGCCTTCTCTTTTAGAATGTCTAGGGCTTTTCTCATGACCGTTCTCATGGGCATCTGCCCAATGCCTTCTACCATAAAAAGGAACTTTCCCGTCTCTTCATCAATTTTTATAGCATCCAGTGGGCACTCTTTTACACACTCATAGCAGAGCGAGCACTCAATTACTTTTGCAGGAATAGCTTTTCCATTTTCCATCTCAAAAACATTTCTGGGGCAGACTTCAATACACTTCTCGCATCCGTCGCAATCCTCAACTACTATTTCTGGGACGATTCTGTAAGCACACACTGAGACCGGCTGAAACTTCGAATGCTCCCTTCCGGTTCCCAGCCTAGCTATTGCTTCGATCATAAGCTGCTGCCCCTCGTAAAGCTGGACTACTGGGATGTTATTGTAGACAGGGGTTGTTTCAGGGTCATCGGAAACGAAGTCTCCCGAATATACCATTTTAGGCCCTTCAACGTTTAATCTCAGACTTACTTGGCAGCTCGGGCACCCCTCGCCCCCGCATACACATTTATCCTGCATGTTGAACCTTTCAAGATCAGTCTTGAGGGGCACAAGTCCGATTCTGTGGGCAATAATCTCATCGTAAAGCAGAGATGTGTTCATGTATATGTCTACATAGTCCACTGCCATTGTTGGAACCAGACTTTTCATTGCTCTCCGCCATGAGTTGGCAAAGGCCGGGTTCGCCTCGGTGAGGATGAACCTGACTTTGAGGTCGTCCTCGTCGATAAACTCAACTTTCATCTCAAACACCGCTAAAAAAGGGATTAAACCCTTCTACCCCTCTTCCCACCTGGTGGGCGGGTACCATCATGGGGTATAGGTGTTACGTCTTCGATCCTCCCAATTTTCAGGCCAGCTCTGGCAAGAGCCCTGATGGCTGCCTGAGCTCCGGGGCCAGGAGTGGTATGTTTGTTGCCTCCGGGAGCTCTGACTTTTATATGCACACCCTCAATTCCCTTGTCCTTAGCCTTCTCAGCAGCTCTCAGGGCAGCCTGCATGGCTGTGTAGGGGTTACCCTCATCCCTGTCCGCCTTAACGATCATTCCGCCGCTTACTCTTGCTATCGTCTCGCTGCCGGTAATATCGGTAATCGTAATTATAGTATTGTTATATGAAGAAAATATATGGGCTATTCCCCAGATACCCTTCTTCTTTTCAGCCATACTACTCAGCCTCCATCAAACCCTTTGATGCGAAGGATGAGGTTCTGTAATATCCGATCTTGCTCTCCTCATCCTTCTCGACAATGTAACTGGGTGCGGTTATTCTCCTTCCATCCACGGCGATGTGACCATGTACTATCATCTGTCTGGCCTGCTTTATCGTCCTCGCCAGACCCTGCCTGTACACCAGCGTCTGCAATCGCCTCTCAAGGAAGTCCTCCACGCTTAGGTTCAGGATGTCGTCAAGTGTGGCATTTTCTTCTAGCACGCCCATTCTGTTAAGTCTCCTAATGACCTGCTGTGCCTTTGCTTTCGCATATTCTCCTTCTTTGCCCGGCAGATCTATTTTGGCCAGCAAGTCTCTGGCAACTCCCCTATACTTCCTGAGGATATTCTGAAATCTCCAGAGTTCTCTTTTATTTCTCAACCCGTACTTTACAACAATCTGGATTTCCTTCTCCAGTCTCAGCTTATCCCAAGGACGGGTTGGTGTGACGTATTTCTTTCTGTGTCTCTTTGGATCACCCATAAATAATCACCCTAACATTTCTACATTATTTCTTCCTTCTGATAACTCCAACTGTAACTCCTTTTCTCCCAGTGGAGCGTGTGCGCTGACCTCTCACTTTCTTGCCTTTAGCATGCCTTATACCTCTATAGGCTTTCATTCTTATCAATGTTTCCACATCAACCATTCTTGCAAAGTCAACGTCTTTGCTCAGCAAATGGAGATTCTGTCCGGTATGGGGGTCTTTTCTCCTGTTCAACATCCATGGTGGAAGCGTCTCGATTTCCTCCTCCACGAACTTCTTTATCTTTTCAATCGTCTCATTGTCCAGCTCTCCAAGTTTCGCTCGTCCATCAATGCCTAACTGGTTTACCACAGCCCTCGCCATTCTTGTTCCTATACCCTTGATTCCTGTTAGCGCAAACATTACACTCTTCTTTCCATCAAGATCAGTATCCGCTATACGAACTATGTGTCTGAACTCTGCCATGGCAATCGCCTAAGCACAGCCATAGGAAAAGGATATTTAAAGATTATGTCTATGGAAGGTATGCTCTTCTGCGGCATAGACGTGGGAAAGCGTTGTGCTGCTGCCGTGCTCGGAGAAAATCTGGTTTATGTTGGGGAGCTTGAGGAGGCTATGAAATTCAGCTTCAAGGTAGCCGGAATTGACGCTCCACTCACCTCTGCCACAAAGTTGAGAGATTGCGATAAAGAGCTTCTGAAAATGGGAATAAAACTCTTCCCACCAGGATGGAGGGGAATGCAGATAATTGCTAAGGAGGGTATGAAGATTGCTGAAAATCTCCGCAGAATTGGGGTTGAGGTTTATGAGGTCTATCCTTATGCAACTAGAAAAATACTATCTATTGCCCCAAATGCCAAAAAAAGTACAGCAGAGGGAAGAAGAGAAATCACAGAGGCTATAAAAAAATTCATCGATTTGTCAGAGGATTTAAACCATCATGAGCTTGATGCAGTGATAGCAGCATTAACGGTTAAACTACTCAAAGAGGGGAAAGCGAGAACTGTTGGGAAAGAATGTTCAATTGTTGTCCCCATCTAACCTTTCCAGTTCTTCAACATTCATCTTGGGTTTTCTCTTCCAGATTGCGTAATCTTTAGCCGCAACAATAACTGGGCAGTAAGGGGGACACGCTCCGTTTAAAAGTACTCTATTTGAAAAGCAAACATCTAGGTTTGTACATGAGATCATCCTAACAGATCTCTGGTTGACATTTACAATAACTTTGGCAACCATTCTCTTGGAAGAAACCATAAGGTTAACGGCGTTATCGAGGCCATCAATATCCATATTTAACCCCCGATAATAATTACTATTATCACCATATTTAAATTTTACCATCATGATGAAATATAGTAACGGATGAAACTATTGTTTGAGGACGGATTAAAAATTAGGTTAAGATAGAAATTACAGAAGTTTAATCAGAAATCTCAAAAACCTCTCCGGGTTTAAGAACAGCTACTTTCGTAGGTAGAGTCTCCTCCACTGCCTTCTTGAATTCTTCAGGATTCTGCTCTATGACGGGGAAAGTATTGTAGTGCATTGGTATAGCATATTTCGGCTTTACGAGTTCAACGGCTTTAACAGCTCCTTTTATGCCCATTGTGTACCAGTCTCCGATAGGTACCAGCATCACATCGGGCTTATGCAACTCTCCTATGAGCTGCATATCCAGAAAGACATCGGTGTCGCCGCAGTGGTAAACCTTTACTCCATCAAGCTCCACAATAACTCCAGTTGCAGTACCTGAGCTGATTATTTCATCATCTTCCTCCACATCTGCTGAATGCAAAGCATGAACCATTGTTACGCCAACTCCGGAAACTCTTGCTGTACCGCCCATGTTCATTCCCACAGTTTCCACACCTTTTCTGGCAATTATTCTGGAAAGCTCATGGATGCAGACTATAGGTGCATCATTGTTTCTGGCAATCTCAACTGCATCGCCAAGATGATCTCCATGGCCATGGGTAACAACAACCACATCTGCCTTGACATCTGCAGGTTTCAAAGGTGATAATGGATTGCCTGTCAGAAATGGGTCGATAACCACCGTTTTGCTTCCCTCAAGAATAAATGCTGCGTGTCCCAACCATCTGATTTTCAAAATATCACCTCCCCCTCAATTTACATGCTTTCGAAAATTAAATATTTTTTTACCAATGCCTCACTTTTATGGCAGAGAAAAAAGCAGTGTGCGGAGTATGTGGCCACGAATGGGATGTGTGGGAAGTTAGCCAGTCAAAACTTTGCTGTCCAAAATGCGGGGCGGAACTTAAGGGAGACTGATGGACCTCAAAGCTAATGAAAGATGTGCTTTTTTTCCACATTCATCCTGACCAAAGGCTTGGAAAGGTGTCTTCTGGCTGAAGGAGGAACCTCATAGAACCCCTCTTCCAACTCCCTTTCAACCTTTCTTTTTACCTTGCTGTAGGTCTTTGTTTTGCATTTTCTACATCTGAAACCCTGACCTTTCCCAGCAGACTCCATTCTTTTGCCGCAAACACTGCATGTAGGGTTTTCCTCAACATAGACTTCTCCAAGCCTCACCACGTTGATTTTTTCAAGGTTCAGGGTTTCATTCTTCATTGAACCAAACACCTCAACTTCGTCACCAATCTCCAGCATTCTGATAATTCTCCTGAATTGCTTCGTAGGCTCGAAAGCAGCACAAGTAACATCGCCAAAAATGGTTTCGATGACGAAGAACACATGTCCACCCTCAATATCGTAAGGCCTTTCGACTACTTTCCCTCGAAGTTTATAAGACTGGTGGTCTTTCAGTTCTGAAACCTCTTCTTGGGGGATTATATGCATATCTGTTCCTTGGTTTGTTATGAAAATCATGTCGTCAGCTTTCTCCTCTGTGACGATGAGGGATGTAGCTTTTCTGATGGCTTCAATGCTGTCTCCTCGAATACCGTAAAGGACAGGATCAGGTGAATTTGGAACGGCAACGACAACATCGTTCACCCTATCAACAGTGTCCCAGGTAAGCGGATAAGTTTCATCATCTGCCCTGAAAAAGCTGTCTCTGTCGTACTCTCTTTTCTTCCCAAATCTCTCTGGCTTTCTGTAAACCAGAAGTTCGAAGGTGTAGTCATGGAGTTCCAGCCCTACGGCTGCGAGACTCCCGATAAGCCCCCTACCAGATTTATACTTGAGGTGAGGTAACAGATACTTGCCAATTATGAAGAAGGCCTCATCCACTGTTATCACGTTTCTGACTGCCTTCATGGCGAAGACCGAGAGGGTATCGAGAACTTCATCTCTCTCAGCATCAACAAAAACCGCTCCGGGATCAGCTTCATCCATCTCTGCCAGCTCAAGGATTTTCTCATTTACAACATCAATAACTCTTCTTGGATTTTCAGTTTCAATCATAAATGATACTGCTCCATTACCCCTGGTTTTGTAGGGGATGGTGGGGTTTAGCCTGATAAGCCTTGGAAAGCCGATAAGCCTGTCGCCAAGCTCCTCGAGCTCCCTTATTATCTGGAGGGCCAAGTAGGTTGTGCACATACCTTTTGCCGAATCCGTGTCGTCAATTCCAACCCAGAGCCTCACTTTCAGTCACTTGGCATATTGGTTATTTAAAATTCAGCCTTGCACTCATTTACATTCAGCACCATTTTGCTACACTTCTCTCATTACTTTCACTCCAGTCGCAACTCCCTTAAAATTTGGGAGCTAATTGGTGGTATGAAATTTTATGCAAGTTCAGTTTTTGAGTGTATGAGGAAGGTCTATTATCAAATTAAGTTTCCCAAGCTGGTGTACTTTCCACAAGAGCTAAGAGAGAGGGGTTTGAAAGCTGAACTCAGAGCAAAAGAGGAACTCAAACATCTGAAGCTGACAAGGGGACGGAAAATAAAAATCAGATTCCAGGAGTTCTCGATAATCTGTCTGCCTGATTACATTGACTGGCGTAAAAGACTTGTAGTAGAGGTAAAGTCTGTTCAGAATGTGAGAAACCTAGCAAAGACTTGGATAGGGCAGATAAATCTCTACATGCTTGCGTTATCCTATGAAAAAGGTATTTTGGTTCAGGTGGACGATTCTGGAATTCTAGACATTTCAGAGTTCTATTTCGATGAAAATATGGCACAAGAATGCATAGCCTATTTTGAGAGGCTCAATGAATTCATTAAGAATGATAAGCTGCCTGAACTGCCGGATGTACCTTGCAGTGGATACTGCAGTTTTTCAAAAATCTGCGGAAATCCATAAGTTTTTAATGTTTAAAAACAAACAATGCCTTGTGGTTTCCATGAGGGTGATTTACCCGCCAGAGGACTTTGTAAAAAAAGCCAACGTGAGAGACCCGGCAATTTATTCCAGAACTGCTGAAGACTGGAAGGGGTTCTGGGAAGACTTTGCCAGAGAACTCCACTGGTATGAGCCATGGGATGTGTTTCTTGACGAATCAAAAGCTCCTTACTACCGATTCTTCGTAAACGGAAAGATAAATGTTGCATACAACTGCATTGATAGGCATCTTGAGGGGAAGAGAACGAAAGCTGCGGTGATATGGGAGGGTGAAGATGGAGCTCAGAGAGTTTTGACGTATCAGGACCTCTACAGAGAAGTATGCCGTTTATCAAATGCTCTAAAGGAGCTTGGGGTTGAGAAGGGTGACAGAGTGGCAATTTTCATGCCAAATGTTCCAGAAACGATCATAGCCATGCTTGCATGTGCTAGAATAGGAGCAGTCCACGTGGTTGTTTTTGAGGGTTTCAGTGCCAGAGCCCTTGCTTTCAGGTTGAAAGACTCTCATGCCAATTTTATAATCACGTGTGACGGTTATTACAGGCGAGGCGAGATCCACAGGCTGAAAGATAAGGTTGATGAGGCCTTAAAGGGTTATCAGGGTGTCAAGAGAGTGATAGTGGTTAAGAGGCTCGGAATCGAAATAAGCATGCTTCCCGACAGGGACTTCTGGTGGGATAATGTTGTAAAGGGGCAGAAGGCTAGATGCGAGCCTGAGATAATGGATGCCAATGACCCGCTCTTCATAATGTACACCAGCGGAGCCATAGCAGAGCCGAAAGGCGTTGTGCATTCCACTGGCGGTTTTCTGGTGCATGTATATGCCACAACAAAGATGGTTCTGGATTTGAAAGATAACGATGTTTTCTGGTGCACGGCAGAACCCGGATGGATAACTGGCCATAGCTATGTTGTTTACGGCCCTCTTTCCAATGGCGGAACGGTTTTAATCTATGAAGGCGCTCCAGACTACCCGCACCCCTGCAGAGTGTATGAGATAATAGAGAAGTATGGGGTGAGTGTTTTCTATACTGTCCCGACTCTTATAAGAATGCTCTCAGCATGCAAGGATGAGGAGATTGAGAAATATGATCTGTCTTCTCTACGCCTCCTCGGAAGCGTTGGTGAGCCTATAGAGCCAGACACTTGGCTGTGGTTCTATAGAAAGGTGGGGAAGGAGAGGTGCCCCATCGTTGACACATGGTGGCAGACCGAGACTGGTGGGCATGTCATATCTCCGCTCCCCGCTCTTACCCCAATGAAGCCCGGCTCCGTTACAAAACCCCTTCCCGGTTTTCTGGTGGACATAGTTGATGATGGGGGCAAGCCCACAAAACCCTTCCAAATAGGCAATCTGGTTATAAAAAGACCTTTTCCCGGAATTTTCCTGAACCTCCACGCTGACCCAAGGCACTACGTCAAGCTCTACTGGAGCAGATACGGTAAGAAGGTTTACTACACAGGTGATGCTGCTTATAGGGATGACGACGGCTACATCTGGGTTATTGGAAGGGTTGACGATGTCCTGAACATAAGCGGGCATAGAGTTTCGACAGTTGAAGTGGAGCACGTCATCATGGAGCTTGATGAGGTTAAGGAATGTGCAGTCATCGGAATTCCTGATAGAGTTAGGGGATTTGCCATCGGAGTCTTTGCCATCATAAGGGGGGAGAACTACGAAGAGGTGGCTAAGACCATACAGGAGAAAGTGAAGGAGTCAATAGGATCATTTGCAAAGCCATCTCTCATCGTCTTCACACCTGATCTACCAAGAACTGAAGGGAGAAAGGTTGTAAAGAGGGCTTTGAGCGAGTTCATGAACGGCAGGGATGTGGAGATTTCCACACTAACAAATCCCGAAATACTCAGAAAAATAAAGGAAACAATAAAGCGTGACTCCAGAGGAGTCTACGTGGTTAAATAAATGAAAGGACAAGGGATAAACTTCTAGTTAAAGGTAAAATGACTTGGAGACTCTTTGAGAAGCTGGCAGAACGCTATGATGGATGGTATGATAGAAATCAAGAAAAATATGCAGTGGAAGTAGAGTGTTTAAGAGGAATTTTCAGAAATAAGGGTATTTCGCTGGAAGTGGGAGTTGGTACCGGCAGGTTTGCAGAATTCTGTCACGTGGGCATTGATGCTTCGCTGGCTGCTCTCAAAATTGCCAGAAAGAGAGTTCAGGTTGTGGTAAGGGGCGATGCTTGCAATCTGCCATTTAAAGAGCAGAGTTTTGATTCAGTGCTTTTTATATTCACCCTCTGTTTCCTAGAATCCCCGGAAAAAGCCCTGAAAGAGGCATGGAGGGTGTTGAAGAAAGATGGAGCGGTTTATGTGCTTGCAATCCCTCTTGATTCCCCTCTTGGTCAGAAATATTCGAAGACGGACAGTCTGTTTTACAGAGCTGCCAGATTCTTTACATTTGAAGAGCTAAAGTCAATGCTTGAGCGAAACGGATTCCGGATTGATGAAGTAAAGTGTGGTTTTATAGAGCTATCGGACAGAGACCTGATATGCATTTCGGCCTCAAAGGATTGAGCTTAAACTCTTAAACTCCTAACACCCTAAACTCCAACCTTCAGCAAATTTCTGATGCTGTAAAGGACATCGGTTTCCTCAACACCTTCCATGCTTTCTACCCTCTTCTGGATCTGCTCAATTGGCTCTTTTGATGTGGCATGCACCATGAAGTACAGGGGATAATTCCAGTTTTCGGGAACCTGTCTCTCAACGAGGTGCGTTATCTCTGGAACATCCTTCAACAGTTTGAAGGCCAGCTCTTCAGGCTCGGTAGTTTTAACAACCACCATCCCGTTCTCTTTAAAGCCAGCCCTTTCACCGCTGAGCACTGCATTAAACCCTCTGGCCACACCTTTCCGTATCATTTCTTCCACTAATTCAACGATTTCAGACTCAGACATCTCAAATTCCTTGGAAAGAGATGAGAAGGGTTTTTCGGAAACAGGGAAGTTGCTTTCCAGTTTTCTCAGCAGCTCCGCATTCACGCCGAGCTCGTCCACCTTTGGAATGCTTTCTGGTTCCAGCCCTTTCTCGCTCCAAGACACACCTTTGTAGAGGTGGTATTTGACGTCCATCTTATAGACCCTCTTGCTGGGTAAAACAACGTAATCTTTAACGCCACAGCTTCTCATCAGTTCATCAATCTTTGAAACCAACGCATCATCGTCTGGAGCCTTGATGGTGTACCAGACAGTGTAGCGTGGATGACTCCTCCAGAAGTTGTGTTTAACCCTCAAACCGTTAATTTTTCTTGCTACCTCTTCAATGCGGTCTTCTTCTACAGCAGCACCTACAAGAGCTGCCCTGCTAATTTCTCTGAATGCTTTGTAATTCAGGTGAACGCCAATCCTGAGGATTATCCCTTGATTCAGCATCTCTATCGTGCTGGAGATGACGTCTTGAACACTCCTTCCCAGCCTCTCGGCAACTTCCACAAAAGGATCCTCGTTAAGAGGGAACGAGTATTGTAGCTCCATCAAAAGTTCTTTGTCAATCACGCCATCCATCATACCATCCATTACATCACCTCAAAACTGAATTTTAACGAGACTTTCGTCTATCTCCCTTTCTCCACTCACGTATTCTTCTACGAGCTTCTCTGCTAGTTTTCGAGCCTCATTCACCTTGCCTTTATTTACCAGATTCCTGAATTCTTCATCCGCACTTATAACAAAATAGAGCTTCATTCTGAGCTGAACGGGGACATCCTTGCTTTTCATGTACTTTTTGAGATAATGCATAGCCTCAAGTAGATACAATGATTCGCTATCTTCCTTCAGCGTCTCCATAAATAGGTCTCTTACTCGCCTTGCAACGACACCACTCTTCCCCTCTGTCGTTACGGCAAATCTTATGCCATTTACCTCTCCCTCAAAGGGCACAACAACCTCTGTCCTCTCAGCATCATTTGCTAGGTTAACGAGGGCTTTGTACTTCCTTGCCAGCTTGATTACAGTATCGTTTATCTTCAAATCCCCTATTGCCACCGTTACAAGATCACACCATGATATGAGATTCTCAAGAAGATTTCTGTTGAAGGCATCACCTTTAATTAATTCCACATTCTCGTCTTTAGACAGCTTAATAAGCTCCTTTGAGAACTCAAGACTCAAGACTCTGATTTCAGCTCCAGCTTCACGGAACTTTTTGGCTCTGGCAGTACCAACTCCACCACCGCCGATTATGAGAACCTTTTTTCCACTGAATTCGATGTATAGAGGTATTCTCATTAGATCACCTAAATGAGGAAGAAGAGGATGGATAAAAATTTTAGCCCTGAAGGCAGTCTGAAGGTTAGCCCTGAAATTTAGTCCTGAAGAAATTCAAAAGCCTGTTCAGCTGTAGCATTCTCGTGTACTATCATGGAAATTGCCTTTGTCATCCTGACAGGATCTGGAGCCTGAAAGATATTTCTTCCTATAGCTACACCCTTGGCTCCAGCTTCCATGGCCATCTCCACTGTCTTCAAAATCTCCATCTCGCCCTTCATCTTTGGTCCGCCGGCGATGACAACAGGCACCGGGCAACCTTCCGTCACCCTTTTGAAGCTCTCAACACTGCCTGTGAAATTTGTTTTGACTATGTCTGCACCAAGCTCTGCTCCAACTCTTGCTGCTAAAGCTACAGCTTTTTCATCGAACTGGTTTATCCCGTTACCTCTGGGATACATCATGGCAAGAAGGGGCATCCCCCACTCCATGCAGACCTTGCTCACCTTACCAAGCTTTTCCAGCTGCCTTGCCTCGGTATCGCTCCCGATATTTATGTGGATGCTGACTGCATCAGCTCCGAGCTTTATGGCTTCTTCAACATCGCACACCAGCACCTTCTCGTTTGGGTCGGGGGCAAGTGATGTTGAGCCGCTAAGGTGTACGATGAGTCCAACATCCTTACCATATCCTCTGTGGCCGAAGGGAACGATTCCCTTATGCACAACAACCGCATTTGCTCCACCTTCTGCAACTGCGTTGATAGTCTTTGGCAAATCAACAATCCCTTCGATTGGCCCCATGCTAAGGCCGTGATCCATGGGGACAATTACTGTATTCCCGCTTTCTCTGTTGACAATCCTTTCAATTCGTATCCTTTTTCCAACTACACCCATGTCATCACCTTGCAAGTGTGTCACAAAGTAGCAATATAAAAAGATTTTGGTCGACATCTTGCTATGGGTTACATAAATCATTTCCTTTGCTGGATCGAATTCTGACATGGATTTCCTAAGCAGGAAAAAATTTAGGGAAAAACAGTTGATGTCTTGGCATGGAAGTCAGGCTAACGCAAGATAGCAGCTCAATGCAATACGAAACAAATTCTTATCATTTTCCAGTTATTGCTTTTTCAGGACAAAGTAATATATTGATTCGAGATACCATATAGGTGTTGAAGCATCGAAAAGTTTAAAAATACCTCCCTCTTATCCTCAATCAGCCTTACTTTGGCTTTTCTAAAAATAATGAGAAGTGAAGAGGCATGATGCAGGAGAAGATATATAAAGGAACCACAACGGTGGGTTTGATCTGTAAGGACGGAGTAGTGCTGGCTACGGAAAAGAGAGCTACGATGGGTAGCTTTATAGCCAGCAGAAGGGCAAAGAAGATTTTTCAGATAGCTGACAGGGTAGCCATGACAACAGCCGGGAGCGTTGGCGATGCCCAGTTCTTGGCTAGGTTGATAGCAGTGGAGGCAAGTCTGTATGAGATAAGAAAAGAGGAGAAACCAACAATAAAGGCAATAGCCACCATGGTGTCAAACCTCCTTAATTCAGTCAGGTACTTTCCTTACTTTGTCCAGCTACTCATTGGAGGAGTTGACAGCAGAGGACCCAGTGTTTATTCTCTTGACCTGATCGGAGGAGCAATAGAGGAGCACGAAGTTGTTGCGACTGGTAGCGGCTCTCCAACAGCTTACGGAGTGCTAGAGGACAGGTACTCTCCGGATCTAACTACTGATGAAGGAATCAAGCTGGCTGTCAGAGCTGTGTATTCTGCCATGCGGAGAGATTCTGCATCAGGTGACGGAATAGATGTGGTTAAGATAACTGAAAAAGAGTATGTTCAGCTCACTCCCGAAGAGATCGAGGAGATCATATCTCAATTTTCCAGAAAGTAAAATCCCAATTTCATTTAATTTAGAAAAAGATAGATACAAAGGTAGATATAATGTCTATTGATAAATTACTCAGAGAGCTTAGGGAAAAAATAGAGCAGGCAGTGCCCAAGAACATCAAGATCAAGAACATCGAGTTCGAAGGGCCTATGCTCATAATCTATGTGCAAAATCCGCAGGAGTTAGCAGAGAGTGGCGATGTGGTGAAAAAACTTGCTAAAGATCTCAGGAAGAGAATAATAATACGTCCGGACCCCAAGAGTCTGAAGCCTCCGCAGGAGGCCATGGAAATTATAAAGAAGATTGTGCCTGAAGATGCCCAGATTACCAATTTCTTCTTCGATGAAGAGAATGGCGAGGTAATAATCGAGGCAGAAAAACCAGGGATAGTCATTGGAAAGCAAGGTGTAACCCTTAGAGAGATAATGAAGGCTGTTGGATGGAGCCCCAGAGTAGTCAGAACTCCATCAATCCGATCCAAGACCATAGAGAACATCAGGCAGTTTCTTCTTGCGTCAAGAGATGAACGTAAGGAGATAATGAAGAGGATAGGTGTTAGAATTCATCGAGGTATTATTCATGAGGATAAATGGGTCAGAGTAACTTTCCTTGGCGGATCGAGAGAAGTAGGGAGGAGTTGCTATCTCCTGCAGACTCCTGAGAGTAGAATACTCATCGATTGCGGAGTAAATGTGAGTAACATAAGTCAGCCACCCTATTTGTATATTCCTGAGGTGCAACCCTTAGACTCAATTGATGCTGTTGTCATCACCCATGCTCACCTTGATCACTGTGGACTTGTTCCGCTCCTCTACAAATATGGCTATAAGGGTCCAATTTACCTAACACCGCCCACAAGGGACTTGATGGTCCTCCTTCAGCTTGACTTTATTGAAGTTGCAGGAAGAGAAGGCAGTGTGCCCTACGAATCAGCTACAATCCGTGAGGCTCTCAGACATACAATAACTCTTGACTATGGGGTTGTAACTGACATAGCTCCCGATATACGGCTTACATTCTACAATGCTGGTCACATTCTGGGTTCAGCCATCGCCCACTTCCACATCGGTGAGGGGCTTTACAATATAGCCTTTACCGGCGACTTCAAGTTTGAGAAGACTCGCCTCTTTGACAGAGCTGAAACAAGATTCCCCAGACTTGAAGCCCTGATAATGGAGGCCACCTATGGCGGGAGTGAGGACTTCCAGCCTTCAAGGAAAGAGGCAGAGGAGAAACTCATACAGGTTATAACCGATACCATAAACAGGGGAGGTAAGGTTCTAATTCCCACCTTTGCAGTGGGAAGAAGTCAGGAAGTCATGATCGTGCTGGAAGAGGCTATTAGGAGTGAAAAGCTTCCTGAGGTTCCGGTTTATCTTGACGGCATGATTTATGAAGCAACAGCCATTCACACAGCCTATCCTGAGTATTTGAATGCGAGTCTCAGAGATCTAATTTTCCATCATGGAATCAACCCCTTCATAAGCGATAGCTTCGTCAGGGTCGACTCGCCCTCAAAGAGGAGCGAGGTAATTGAAGACACCAGCCCGTCTATAATTCTGGCAACATCAGGTATGCTCAACGGCGGGCCGGTTATGGAATACTTCAGGACTCTCGCCCCCGATGAGAGGAATACAATCGTTTTCGTTGGCTATCAGGCTGAAGGAACGCTGGGCAGAAGGATTCAGAAGGGCTGGAAAGAGGTACCATTCCCGGTAAACGGGAAGAGGGAGGTCATCACGGTCAACATGAGCGTCGAGACGGTTGACGGCTTTTCAGGCCACTCTGACAGAAGACAGCTCATGAATTATGTTAGATCTCTCACCTCAAAGCCGGATAAGGTTATAACCATCCACGGTGACGAGAACAAGTGCATTGAGCTCGCCAGCGGGATATACAAGACCTACCGCATAGAAACGCGAGCCCCCATGAATCTGGAGACGGTGAGATTTGTATGATTCTGAGTATCGTGGGCACTTCAGACAGCGGGAAAACAACGCTGATAACGAGGATTGTCCCGATACTGAAAAAGAAGGGCTTGAAAGTAGTAGTGGTGAAACACCACGCCCATGGGGATTTCGAGATAGATAAGGAGGGAAAGGATTCATGGAAGATTTACAACAGCGGGGCGGACATACTCATCTCCTCTCCAGTAAAAATGGCATTTATCAGGCGTGCAGAGAATGACAATCTGGACTGGATTTACGAGAGATATCTTAAAGATGATTACGATATAGTTCTGACGGAGGGCTTCAGCAGAGCCGGAAAGGACAGGATAGTTGTGGTGGATAAGGCAGAGAAGGTGGAACATTTCAAGCACGGCAGAATTCTGGCAGTTGTATGTGACGAGCCTATAGATGGTTACCCAACTTTCAGGCGTGATGATGTCGAGGAGATAGCCGAGTTTATATACAGGCTTGTCAGGGAATAAAATATATATTTCCGCATCTATCAGTTCTATCGGCTTATCAACCCCAAGCCGCCGTAGCTCAGCTGGTCGGAGCGGGTGACTCGTAATCACCAGGTCGCGGGTTCGAATCCCGCCGGCGGCTTGTATTATCTTATTTTAGGGATTGGAGAGGTATTTTTTGTGTTTTATTTATAATTTTCAGCCTCTATTGATTAAGAAGAACTTGAGACAACTACAACCATATTATTAGTCATCGGAGCTCCAAAAACTTAATCAACTCTTCTTTTAGTTCAGTTCTCTTCTGCTGAACTTCTGATTCCTCCTCAAGCAATTTGACAAACTCCTTCACGAGCCCGTTCAGAACTCTCCCCCAGATCTTGAAATAATCGTGCTTCAGGTGAATTGTAGTAACGCCAGTGGTGCTTTTCTTTCCCATCTTGACCAAATCAGGCTCCAGGACATGCAGAATATCATAAATGAGGGTTTGAAGCAGTATCTCATCCATCTTGATAAAGCAAGCATCAGCGGTCCTTGCAGCAAACTCTCCAAACTTCTCCCTTAACTTCTGTTTAGCAAGCTCTGTCAGAGTCTCTATTCTGTTCTCAGCTTCATCAAAGAGCCTGTCTACATCTTCTTCTCTGATAATTTTCTCAGACTCAAACAGCGAACCAAGTAAGTCATGAGTCAGTATTGGATTCTGCCTGTACATCTGCACAAGGTATACCAACGTTTGAGCTGGGAAGAAAGAGAGCTTGATTCCACCAGTCATGTGCCTGAACTGCAGAGCGTATTTTTCAATCTCATCGGGAAAGTCTGGGCCGACAACGACCATGTAGCGGACATAATCTCTGTAAACTCCCAACAGCTTCTCCTTAACCAAATCGATGCAGTAGGTTTTGAGCCTGATCAAGTAATCAGGATTCCTGACTATGTAATCGTAGACTCCGCTTGCAGCAGTTTTACACTCCACAACCGTGATGTATGGTGGGGTTGCATGCGTCCCGATTACCAAGAGATCCCACCCAGCCCCTGAAGTTCTGGTAATGGTATCAAACTCCAGTAGCTGGAAAGCCTGCTCCGTGAGGTCTTCAAAAACTTTCTCAGGTGGACTGTTGTATTTTTCTCTGGCAACTCTCGTATTCTGCCTCGAAATCTCAATGTAATCCTCAACAATCCGCTTCAAAGATCCTTCTATGTCCCTCCCGACTGGTGTTAAAACTCCTTCTTCTTTCTTCCGCTCTTCTACGAGGTTCAGCAGAACATCCAGAACTTTACCTGTAATATGATTCAGACCCTCTGGATCCACCAATCCTTGATAGACAACCTCGGCCAGAACAGCTGGATAGTGTTTGCAGAAGGGATAGCGCCCCTTCTTAACTTGGTAAACGTAATCAGCACATTTCTCATCGCAAGAGTATGAGAAGTCATCCTTGCCAAGGTTAGAAATCTTAACTCTGTAGCCTGAAACATCCGCTATTATCATGTCCTCGCTGAAGTGCTCGATGCTGACTTTTTTCAGCAGAAAATGATCTCTTGCATCGTTAACCTTGGCTATCAGCTTATGTTCGATAAAAGAGCTTACGAGGTCTTCGAGCTCCTCTAAACTCAAATCGCAAGTTTTTGCAATGTATTCGGCCAATTTGGCCTGACTTAGCCCAGAATAACCCTTAATTCCATGATTTTTACAGATTTCAATCAAATCATTTTTCGTCAGCTTTTTGAGAAGTGCAACTTTTTTCTTGATGGACACAGAAAAATTGTTAAATTCAAAAAATAAAACTTTAACGATTCACAACACTACAATCTTATCCCCCACGGCTTTACGAATGTCTTACCATTGTCAGGAGGATAAAAGCTCTTGAGGTTGAATTTTATCTTGACAAGAAAATCAAGAGCCAAAAAACATTTAGTTTTTGCGAGCTGATTGTTACAAAATAATTTATGAAATCCACTTTGACATCCAATAAATTTGGATTCTGAGAATAGATAGGATGTGGGGGGAGAGCCTATAAGAGAATTTGAGATTATCAGAACTTCTCTCCAATCTTCATCGCAAGTCCCCCACCCATTTCTTTTGCCAAAAACCCATCAATTGTTCAGACCTATGGAATCTTATAAAGTCAATCCGCAACATCCAACCACCCTTAAAGCTTTATTATCTGAAGTCAAAAACAACCCTATGAAAGGAATTTCACACCCTACAAAAATTAAGGTGCTGGAAACCCTCAAGGCCAATGAAGTTAGCATGGAGAAACTCTCAAAGCTAACCAGAATCCCAGCTGTGATGCTCAAGGGAGTGGTGGCTGAACTCAAAGCGGATGGCTATATCGAGGAGAAAGAAGGAGTGCTGAAAATTACGGATAGTGGAATTGAGGCAATTAACAGCCTTAAAGAATTCTGACAATTCTGAGCATGCTGAAGGAGTACGAAATCTCTGGTGAGAAAGTCTTCCTCATAAGGAATTTTGTTGAGGTCAGAATTCCCAAAGGCCATTATGAAAAGCTCATTAGAAGGCATCCTAAGGAATACATTATCTCTCTGGCCGAACCTCGAAGAGTTCTGAGCCATGTCACCAAAAGGAATCTTGTTTTTGTAACAAAAGAAAGTGGAATTCCTCTTCTTGGTCATGCAGCCTTCGGACTTATTGACAGAGGAACGAACCTGATTCAGGTCAGGCCAGTTACTGGCTGCAACCTCAACTGCATTTTCTGTAGTGTTGATGAGGGCAGAGAATCCAAGACGAGAGTAACCGATTATGTGGTAGAGCCGGATTACCTCGCTGCAGAGCTTGCTGAGCTTGCAGCATTCAAAGGAAAAGGTGTTGAGGCACACATTGATGGGCAGGGGGAACCCTTAATTTATCCCTACATGGAAGAGCTGCTTTCTGCTATTTCTGAAATAAAGGAGATAGATGTTGTTTCAATCCAGACAAATGGTGTTGTGCTGAATGAGGAAAAAATTGAGATGCTGGAGAAGTATGTTACGAGAATAAACCTTTCGATAAGCACTCTCAATGCAGAAAAGGCTGAAAAGCTCTACGGGGTAAGATACCCTCTGGAGAAAGTTATGGAGAATGCCAGAATGATCGCCGAAAGCAAAATGGACCTTCTGATTGCTCCGGTATGGGTTCCGGGTTTCAATGATGAGGAGATGGAGAGAATAATCCAGTTTGCTCTGGATATTGGTGCTGGGAAGAGACATCCGCCCCTTGGCATCCAGAAATACATTCCATACAAGACTGGGAGGAAGCTGAAGAAGGTGATATCCTTCCGGGATTTTTATGCGACTCTCAAAAAGTGGGAAGAAGAGTATGGTGTAAAGCTCGTCCTGAACCCAAAGGACTTTGGAATGGGGAAGAGGGAGCGTTATCCAAGTCCCATAAGGAAGGGTGAAGTTTACCGCAGTAGAATTCTGGCAGAGGGCAGAATGAGGGGTGAGATGATCGCTGCTGTTAAGGGAAGGGCTGTGACTGTTTTGACGAACAAAGGCATTGGAGAGGGTGTTAAATTCAGGATAATCCGGGATAAGGATGGTATTTACCTGGCTGAAGAGTTATAAGGCGTAATGGGTGTAAAAGCGCGTAAAGGTACGGAGAGGTGTAAGGCTTGGAGGGCAAAGAAAGCAGAACATCAAAGCTGAAACACCTTGAATTTAAGGAGAAATTCCGAAGACGATTGGTGAAAGGAGAGAAGAAAGCCACAGTACGGCTTTATACTTCACTTGAAGAAGGAGACAGAGTTTTGATTCATTGCGGGGGCGAGATACTGGGAGAAGGCATAATCGAGGAGGTTAAGCAGAAAACTCTGGATGAGCTGACAGAAGAGGATGCGAAGGCCGATGGCTTCAAATCCCTGGAAGAATTGCTTGGAGAAATTAGGCGTCTTTATGGAGATGTGGATAGGGTTCTCATTATACGCTTTTCCATGAAACCCTTCAGTCATGGAAAAAATCCTCATAACTTCTATTATGGTCAGGTAGACTTGAGAGAGATTGCAAAGCTTGGCCTCAAAAACCTTCAGCTTGAAGAGAAAGATAGGCAAATTCTTCAGCTCTTTCTGGAGACTGGCAGCATCATCAAAGCTGCAAAAAGACTGGGTGGGCTGAGAAAAAGGGGAATGATAAGGGAAGTGCTCAGGAAATGCTACAGAGAGCTGGTGATGAAGGGGATGGTGGATGACAAGCAGTTCAAAGAAAATGAAGAAAAATGAAAAAGTTTAAGACTGTTCATCTCTCACGCATAGCATGAACCTGATTCTTCTCGGTGCTCCGGGAGCCGGAAAAGGGACGCAGGCCAAAAAAATCGTTGAGAAGTACGGAATTCCTCAGATTTCCACTGGAGACATGCTCAGGGAGGCTGTTGCTAAGGGTACTGAGCTTGGGAGGAAGGCGAAGGAATATATGGACAAGGGCGAACTCGTGCCGGATGAAGTGGTTATTGGGATAGTTAAGGAGAGGCTCAGCCAACCTGATTGTGAAAAGGGCTTCATTCTGGATGGTTTTCCAAGAACTCTTAAACAGGCAGAGGCTCTTGATATCATGCTTGAAGATCTGGGAAAGAAAATAGATGCCGTAATAAATGTTGATGTTCCTGAAGAGGAAATAATCAAGAGGATAGTTTATCGTAGAACCTGCAGAAACTGCGGGGCTGTCTACAACCTCATCTACAACCCACCGAAAGAGGATATGAAGTGTGACAAGTGCGGAGGAGAACTCTATCAGAGGGATGATGACAAGGAAGAGACGGTAAAAGCTAGGCTAAAGGTTTACAGAGAGCAGACAGAACCCCTGATTAACTATTATACCCAGAAAGGAATTTTATACAATGTTGATGGTACCAAAAACATTGATGAAGTATTCTCTGAGGTGGAGAAAATACTTTCAGCCATCACAGGCTGATAACTTCCTGTGAAACACCTTTTTTCTCCTTTTTCATCCACTCGATAATTTTCTCAACTACAACTCTTTCCTGCCTGAGGAAATGGCTTCCATTTCTCACCTCAAGAAATGTCTTTGGCTCGCTGGCTTTTTCGAAGAGCATTATCCCGTTCTCAAAGGGTACCACGTCATCTGATGTGCCGTGAACTATCAGAATTGGACATCTAACTTCCGAAATTCGCCTGATGGGTTCAAATTCTTTCATTTCATGCCTGAGCATTTTTTCAAAGCTTTCGAAATCGCTTAAACCCCTTAGAATCTCCTTGCTTTTTGCGTTCTCATAGATATTTTTGGCGTTTCTTATAGTATCAGCACAGCAAGGGGATGATGCTATCACCAAAGACTCAACGTTTTCTACCTCTGCTGCAACGTTTGCAGCCACAACACCGCCCATGCTAAAGCCCACCAGATTAACGCTATTGAACTCACTGCATATGTTTTTGAGGTCCTCCACCCAGTTTTTTATAGAAAATTCACCATCGCTGAATCCAGTCCCAGAAAAATCGAATATCAGAGAATTTATCCCATTTAAAGCAAAAAATAGAGCCAGATCATTATAGCCTTTTTCAACAACACTTCCTCTCTCAAAAGGCAAGCCATGACATAGTATAGTTATGTTCTCTATATGGAGTCTTGCGTAGTTTCTTCCTATTTTTGTGTCGAAGTGCATGTTTATTTATCTGAGTTTATTTCAGACCAACGAGCTCCTCCAGCTCCACAAGATCCTTTTCGACCCTTTTTATCTCATCTCTCTTCTTGGCGACGAGCTCCGCCACTATCTCCTTCAAATCCAGAGTAAGTTTGTAACTCTTGAGAGGTCTCCCTTTCCCCTTCTTCTTGAGTTCCCTCTCTTTTACCCATCCCCATTCTTTCAACTCTTTCATTGCTAGGCTAACTTCTGGTTGCCTGAGATTAGCAGCTCTTTCAATATCTCTTGAAATAGCTTCACCTGCTTTAGCGAGAAAAACTACTACTTTTGCTATATTTCTGTTAAGCCCAGTTTCAGCAAGAAGATCAACCACTCTCTCCTCTCTATCGGTAAGCTCCTCAACCATATAATGACACCCCTGCAGATAGAAGTTATACAAAAAACTATATAAATATTTTTCCATTTACCTTTTAGTCTAATAGAAATGCCCTGAAATAAAACAAATATAAATGGCTTTAAATAGCTTACTCGGTAATGTTAACTCCTACAACTGTTATTTAAGTATCACATCCATTAATTATCAGGAAGTTAATTTCGGAATTTATGGAATCTGTCGGGGATTTTGGAGTATGACCACCTATTACATTTCCAAAGTTTTTTAATCTAATCAAAGCAAGAAATTCCAATGAGGATTGTGTTATCTTTAGGTGGGTCTATGCTTATACGAAATGCCTCTGGTGAGAGCCTGAGAAAGTATGCAGAGATTCTCAAAATGCTATCGGAGCAGCATGAACTCTTTGTCGTAACAGGTGGTGGAAGAACTGCCAGAGAATATATTGGAATTGCCAGAGAGCTTGGAGCAGATGAAACTTTCTGTGATTATATTGGAATAGCCATCACCCGTATAAACGCCATGCTCCTAGCTGCAGCTCTGCGAAATGCTCCTAGAACGATACCCCAGGATTTTAGAGAAGCTCTGGAGCTATCGAGGAATTACAAGGTTGTAGTGATGGGAGGAACGTTTCCGGGACACACCACTGATGCAACTGCAGCACTGCTTGCAGAGTTTGTGTCAGCTGACATGCTTTTGATTGCCACTTCAGTGGATGGTGTATATTCAGATGACCCTCAGAAGGATCATAAGGCGGTTAAATACGAGAGACTCAAACCATCCGAACTCGTCCAGATAGTTTCGAAAATAGTTTCGAAGGCTGGTAGCAGTAGTGTAGTAGATTTGCTTGCTGCGAAAATAATTGAGAGGAGTGGCATAAGAACCATTGTTTTCTACGGCACCCCTGAAAATATAGAGAAGGCCGTCAGGTTTGAAACGGGAACAGTGATCGAAAAATAAAGGCTCAACCCGCTCTCTGCCAGAAATAGACCATCCTGTGTATTGTTGTGATAACTCCAAGAGCAAAGAGAATTGCAAGGGTTTCGAAAATCAACCCAGTGAGCAGACCAACCATGATGAGGAAGAGTCTGGTGTCTCTGCTTCCAATGCCTACCTTAACGCTGACACCCTCAGCTTCTGCCATGGCCCTAGTTATGCTGACTCCAAAAGAAGCAGTTAGTGCAAGCATTCCTATGAGCCAGAGGTCAGGATTTACTGAAACTAGGCCTATTATCAGGGCAGCGTCAACGAATCTATCCAGAACCCTGTCTAGATATGCCCCTCTTCTCGTAGTTTTCCCCGTTAGCCTTGCTAGGTCACCATCAGTGCAGTCCAAAATTTGTGAAATAAAGATGGTGGCAACTGCCTCGTAAAACCTGCCATAAAAGATTAAAAAGGCAGGAATTATGCCGATGATACTTGCAAAGATGGTTAAATGGTTTGGATTCAGGTCGAATCTTGATAAGAATCGTGCAAGAGGCTTTGAGAACCGTCTGTAAACTTTTTCCGTCAGCAAATACTCTAAATTGCCTCCCATTAATCACCTCACCTCGCAATAAACTTTTTAAAAAAGTGGTTCTATAAGCTTTTCCATGAAAGCTGTGATACTAGCGGCCGGAGCTGGCACCAGACTGGGTAAGTATACTGAAGAGCTGCCGAAAACATTGGTGGATGTTGGAGGCTTCCCAATCCTTGCCCATACCCTGAACAGCATCATAGAATGCGGAATTACGGACATTATGATTGTGACTGGTTACGAAGCTGGAAAGGTTGAGAAATTCGTGGAGGGTATGGATATTGACGCTGAGTACGATGTTGAGTACATCTACAACAAGAAATATGGCGAGACCAACAACATATACAGCATATATCTGACGAGAGATATACTGGAAGGTGAATCATTCGTTCTTATCAACTCTGATGTATTATTTCATCCCGATATCCTGAAAGGGTTGGTCAACTCACCTAAAAGAGGTGTGATACTTTCTGTTGACTTCACCGTTGAGATTGCTGAAGAGGAAATGAAGGTGAAGGTAGAAGGGGATAGAATAGTTGCCATTTCAAAAGAGATACCGCCAGAGGAGGCGGATGGGGAGTACATCGGGATAACCAGAATAGATGCTATCGGTAGCACAGAATTCTTCGATGCAGTAAGCAAAACACTGAGGGACGAGGGATACAATGTGTTCTATGAAGCGGCATTTCAGAGGATGATTGTGGAAGGCGAATATGTCACCTTTGAAGACACTGGAGGATTGCCGTGGATAGAAATCGATACACCTGAAGACCTCCATATAGCGAGAAAAGTCGTTGCCCCCAAAATATTGGGGGGATAAAGGGGATAGGTAAATAGCATTACATGTGGGAGTATCCTCTAAACTCTACCTCCTTTAAACCATTTTCTGTCTCCAGATATACTCCTTCTCCTTTTATAACCTCTCCAATCACAAATCCGTGACTACAGTCGTCGGAAGTATAAACAAGCTCATAATCTCCTCCAGCGTACAGATAGAGCTCAAGGGCTTTTTCATAATCTACAAAGTCGGTGAGATGCTGGAGGTTCAACAACTCCTCGTAAATGATAATCCCCACACTGCTTTTCTTTGCAATGAGATTCAGGCTGATGGCTAGACTATCGCTTATATCAGTCATGGCTGATGCGTGCTGGGCCAGCTCTACCCCTTCTCCCACTCTAGGTTCCGGTGTGAAAAGAGACTCAGGATATGCAAGTTCTCCACGCTCAGCACCTGAAAAGAGCTGTTCCAGACTCAATTGGGCTTTTCCGAGCTCTCCAGTAAGACATACTTTCTCCCCCGGCAGAGCACCTTTCTGGGTTACAAATCTCTTTGCAACCCCTACAGCGAAGCCAGCAATGCTGAGCTCATCTCCAAAATCTGTGTCCCCCCCGACCACTGCGACTCTGTATTTATCCGCCAGTTTTTTCATACCTTCCAGTATCTTTTTGTAAAATTCATCGTCAATTCCATCTCTGATGGTTATTGTGTAGAGGAAATAGCGTGGTTCAGCTCCGCTACCGGCTAGATCGCTGAGGTTTACAGCCAGACTCAGGTGACCAATCTCTTCAGGTTTTATACTAGGGGGAAAATCCGCCTTTTCATGGAGGTTGTCAGCTGTTAATACTACATTCTCACTCCCGAGTCTCACAACAGCGCAATCGTCGTCTCCAGCACCAACAAGCACATCGTTCCACTCCACTCTGAATATCTGTGAAGCAATATCGATGAGTCTGAACTCTCTCATTGGAAAAAGTAGGGGAGGGTAATTGATATGCTTTTGCCAATGTTGTCTAATGTTACTTAATAAGTCTTTAAGTCTTAAAGCGATGGAGTTGAAGCGGGGTCAGTCTTAATGAGCCTCTGCAGGTATATGAGCTGCCCTCTCCTTCAGGGAGTCCACCATCTCGCTTAGTTTTTCATACCATGCTTCAAGCTCTTTTATAAGCTTAATTCTCAATTCTTCCAGCGGGACAGGATAGTATATGTACCTGTACCCACCATTCTTCAGAATGCGGTACTTTCTCTCAACTAGACTTTTCTCCATGAGTGTTTGCAGAGTTCGGTAAACTCCGCTTTTATCTCTGCCTATGTATTCAGAAAGTCTACCAACATCAATCCCCGGATGTTTTTGGAGGGCAAGATAAACATCGATTTCTGAGGCCGTGAGCTTCAAGACGCACTTCAATATGTGCTGAAAGGTTAAATCCAGCTCAAAACCATCTTCTGGCTTATCCATTTTTGACACCATACACCATTCTTGATAACATAATATGTTTTTCGAATACTTAACTTTTACTGAACCATATTCGAACTTAAAGTGTCAATTTCAGGACAGTATTGGATGGAATGGATTTCTGACAGGTTAAATTTGAGGGGAGAACATTCTTTCGTACTCACAAAGTACCTTTCCGGTGACATACAGACTGGTGAGGGGTTCACGAGATATAGAAACGAATTCGGCGTCGAATTCTTTCAAAATATGGAGGGTTTCCTTCTCAAAATTGCCATGAGGGTAGGCACCTATGCACACCACAATGTCCTTTTTGAGGGATTCATCCAGTTTTGGATCACCCTTTTCATCCATAACTACTATCTGACAATTTAGACTGGTTAGAAGGTCTGAAAGAGTGATGTCTGTAATCTCAATAAGCTTCTTTCCTCCCGAACTGATGCATCTATTCTCAAACAAATCTTCCATCAACCCTATAAAACGGTTGTAGTTTCTTGGCAACCTCGTCTCCCTGTTGATCCAGATAATTTTTCCATGAAATGTGTGGACATGGATGCTCAGCTCTTTTATGGGAGAGTCAAGGGCTAAAAGAAGGCATGTATGGATTATGTCAGGTCTGCCTCTCTTTTCTGCTTTGTACAGCCTCCTCATAGCGGCATGATGCCTAGAGTCATCTAGGATAATTCCAGAGGGGTTCTTTTTCCGTCTTCTGGCATCCGAAATAACTGCAGAATGCCGAAATATTTCGGGCGGGATGAGCTCAAGAGAGGATTCGAGGAAAATGAGATGGAGCATATTTAGAAGGCATGTTTATGCATGCTGTTCTACCTCCAGCACATCGAACTCGATATAGCCCAAATCCATTATCTTGTGCTTCCTTATCACGTCCATGGGAATTTCCCAGTGGTGGGGGTGATGAGCATCGCTTTCAAATTCAACAACTCTCCCGGCTTCATCAACAACCCTCATTTTGGGGTCATAAACTCTGAGCAACCTGACCTTTATTTTCTCCCCGCCCTTTATTTCGAGCCCCTCCAGAACTTCCTCTGGTGGAATTATGAAGCAGATATCTCCTTCATACCTTATTCTTTCAAGCACTCTAGTGGATGCACCCATTGCACTCATGAAAATTTCTCAACGCGGCAAGTTTTAACTCTTTTCTTTTGGGGGGCAATTTCATGAACCGGTAGGATTATTTTACCGTAAATCGGATTATGAATATGGAAAGCCATGTGAAGTGGGGCTTGGGATTCATATTTCTCGGAATTGCCATAACCTTTGTGTCATTAGGCCTACACCTCTTCATCGCTACACCTTTTCTCACCATTATATACTCGGTTTCTCTGATTTTAATCGGTATTGCCCTTATTATGTTTGGAAAAAGGGAGCGTAAAATTGAGGAGGTGGTAAAGTGAGTGGGGTAAATAGAATGAATGGAATGATTGTGACGAACACCGAAGCTGTTCCAGAATATGATGTGGAAGATATTCTGGGCATTGTTTTTGGCAACACTGTCAGAGCCAGGCACATCGGAAAGGATATACTTGCCGGACTGAAAAACGTTGTTGGTGGGGAAATAGAGGAGTATACAGAGATGCTGGCAGATGCCAGAAAAGAGGCGTTGAACAGGATGATTAACGAGGCGAAAAAGCTTGGTGCTGATGCCGTGGTGAATGTGAGATTTACGACCTCTCAAACAATGGCCGGTGCGGCGGAATTACTGGCTTATGGCACTGCAGTGAAGCTTAGAAAGGTCTGAAGTTTAGATCAGTGTCTTTTTTACTCTTCATCTCCTTTAATCTACTTCCCTTTATCCCCTTTTACCTAGGTTATTTAATCAAGATTTCAATCAAGAGCTAATGAACGAAGTTGCTTCAGGATGCCATATTGCTACTGTAGCTACATTGCTACTATAACATCTCCTCGATGCTAAACTTTTTTATTCTCTCTATCATCCATCACTCGTGAAATCACTCAGGGCTGCTATGTCTTTCTTCTCCACTCTGCCTGCTGGAGAAGGTTATGAAGAATATGACGCATTGAGAAGGAATTTGCATGTCATTCCTGTAGCTGGAACGATAATTGGGATTCTGATTGCTTCAATCACCGTTTCCATATCACTTTTCGCTCCCAAACTGACTTTTCTTGGCGTTATAGTTTATCTGGCCTTTGAGGGGATAAACCATGTTGATGGGCTGGCGGATGTTGGGGATGCTATTTTTGCTCCCAGACATAGGAGAAAGGAGGTTCTGAAAGATGTTCGGGTTGGTGCCGGTGGAGTTGTGTTTGTTGTGTTGTATCTCTTTCTGCTCTTCGAATCTTTCAGAACTTTCAAGAGCTCAACAGATCTGCTGAGTGCAATTATCCTTTCTCAGACCTCTGCCAAGTTCAGCATGCTGCTTCTTATCACAACGTCAAAGCCACTCTGGGAGGGTATGGCCTCCAACATAATGGAATTCGCAAACACATCACACCTCATCAGGGGTTTTCTGTTCCTTGTTGCTGTCTATGCATCTTTTGCCGTTCTGAGTGGGGATATAGTCGTCATCTTTGTTCACTTTGTCGTCTCCCTCTTCGCAACACTATTTATAAGAAACGCTGCCCACCATCTTTTTGGAGGTGTCAGCGGAGATGTTTTTGGTGCTTCCAACTGTATTGTGTTCGCATTGGGTATGCTTGTCTTTGTAGCGGGGTGATTCGTGCTCAGTAGGCGGTTGGGTGATTATAATGGGAAATTCATTGAAGGCTCTGCTCATGTGCGGTGGCAGGGGGAAGAGACTTGGAATGGGCGAAAAACCTCTTGTGAAGATAAAGGGTAAGCCTCTTATTGATTATGCTCTTGATACCTTGTCTGTCTGTGAAGAGGTAATATGTGTTGCATCACCTTTGACACCTGAAACCGCAGCTTACCTCTCTTCTCAGGGTCTTGAAGTATTCATGGCTCCCGGAGATGGGTTCATAGAAGACATGCGTTTGGCCATCGAGACATTATCCATTACGGAACCTGTAGTAGTCATGTCCTCTGATGTAGTGTTGCTAGAAAGTATTTTAGAGGACGTTATTTCCTTCTACTATTCCTGTGAAAGTGAAGCTGTAGCTCTTTATTCAAACGGGGAATCTGGGGAGAAACCTGTCGGGATAAACATACTGGATGGATTTTTCATCGACAGGGAACAATCCCAATCAATCTTTTATATCTCGGAGAATGAGTATGTGAATGTTAATACTCCCGATGATTTGAAAAGGGCAGAGATGATGCTGGATGGATGAGGAGAAAATCTATGAGGAAAAGCGGAGGAGAATGGTTGAAAGGCTTGTTGCAGAGCTAAATCTAAGTCAGAAGGTTGCTAAGGCAATGCTCAAGGTTCCACGACACCTTTTCGTCCCCTTCCCATACAGGAAGGAGGCATACATTGATACTCCTTTGCCTATTGGCTCTGGCCAAACCATCAGCGCCCCCCACATGGTGGCCATAATGTGTGAGCTACTCAAGCTGGAAAAGGGTATGAAGGTTTTGGAGGTGGGGACTGGCAGAGGTTACCATGCTGCGGTGGTTGCGGAGATTGTTGGGGAGATGGGAATGGTAGTTTCAGTTGAGAGGGTTCCAGAGCTGGCAGAGGAAGCAAGAAAAATTCTGGAAGAACTGGGCTACAGAAACGTGATGGTGGTTGTTGGGGATGGCAGCGAGGGTTATGAGCCCGAAGCGCCTTACGACAGGATTTATGTTACTGCTGCCGCCCCCGATATTCCGAAACCCCTGATAGAGCAGCTCAAGATAGGGGGTAGAATTGTGATACCAGTAGGCTATGATATGCAGTACCTCTACGTTGTGGAGAAGCAGGAAGATGGAATAAGAAAGGATATATGGGGAGCTGTAAGATTCGTACCTTTAGTTGGAAAATACGGGTTTCAGGATTGATGCAAGGTTGACGGTTCGGGATTTGGTTGCGAATCCGGGGGTCAGGTAATAGCTATCCTCTGATCTCCAGCTTTTCCGGGTTGTGGATGATGGTGAGACAGAGGGCAATTAATCTGTCGAAATGTGGTAGCTCTTCATCGCATTGGAAACAACCCTCTTTTCCGTCAATAAATAGCTTTAATGTCTCTATCTCGATTCTGTAAGTCTTGCCTCTTGATTTTAATGTGATATAGCCATTCTCCGGCCTTGGTAGCAACCCAAGATCAACTAATTCTCTGAAAAGCAGCTCTGCTTTACCCTCTGGTGAGGCAAAATAGAGGGACAGAATCTCTTCTTCGGTTACACCTATCTGATTTAGCCACTCATCACCTTTTATTCTGCAATCCCTGAACAGAATATCCAATTTAGTCAGCTTGTCCCGACTAAGCAACCTGTATAAGGGTATTATTCTTTTGTAGCCATCAGTTTCCTGAAGGCAAATGTATACTTCTTCCGTAGGGTACCCTCGAAGGTTTACACATCTAATTTCCATGGTCTCCATGGTCGTATCCATGGGAACCCTTCAGCCACCTTTTATGGCCGGGATCAGGAGAACCTTGTCCGAATCCTTAACCTTGCTCACGTCATCGAGTCTTATGCTTCTTCCTTCCTCTGTAACTGCGATTCCTCCTTTCGTCAGGTGTCTCAGGATTTCCTCAACAGCGGTTGCGTGAGGCACCTCCACCTCGGTATGTCCTCCACTGCCCAGCCTCTTAAGGAGGACCATATAGAGTAGTTGGAAGAACAGGATAAAAAATTAACGGTAAATCGTGATAATTTTGGATGAAAAATATTCATTGGGTGATATTAAAGAAGTTCCACTTCTAGCTCTTCTATGCCGTTTCTGTAGATGAATGCTTTTATTCCATCAATTCCCACAATCACCCAAGGCATCCCTGTCTGTTTCAAGCCTTCCAAATCGAAGGCTGAAGGCCTTGCGTTGCCGGTTGGATGGGTGTGGAAGACAGCAACAACATCCATACCTTTCTTTTCAGCATCCATCCAGGCTTTATACAGGCCTTCAGGACTCATCTCAAAAAGAAAGGGACTCTCTGCGATATTTTCAATTTCAACAACCTCTTTAACGGTTATAACGTCATCTACTCTGGTTCCAATCAAGACTCCACATCTCTCGTGAGTATGTAGCATCGAGATTTCTTCTTTCTCGTCTCGTATGGGTACGAATCCCCTCAGACTGGCGGGAATCCTGATTTTCATTGAACCACCCTTAGATTTCTCTTAGGATTTGCATCCATAATTTAACTTTGGGTTTCAAATTTTTTTAACCTACCTGTTTAAGTACACATTTGGTGTTCATTTGAGATACAAAAAATTTCATATTTTGGTTCCCTAATATAACTCCCACCGATAATCTTATTTTCCCGCTGCTTAATCAGCTTCATGCTCACTTTCATCGGAATGGGCCTGTATGACGAAAAGGACATCTCTATTAAGGGATACGAGAAGGTAAAGGAGGCTGATGAGGTTTACATTGAATTTTACACCTCCAAACTGGTTGGAACTACGAGAGAGAGACTTGAGGAGTTTTTCGGAAGAGAAATTGTGGAGCTGAGAAGAGAGGACCTTGAGGACAGAAGCAGGGAGCTGGTGGAAAAAGCTAGACATAAAGATATTGTGCTCTTGATTCCGGGGGATGTTGCAGTTGCAACCACCCATTCCTCCATAATGCTGGAGGCAAGGCAGAAGGGTGTGGATATACAGCTCATACATGGTGCTAGCATAGTTTCTGCTGTATGCGGGCTTACAGGACTTCACAACTATAGATTCGGGAAATCTGCTACTGTTGCATATCCCTATGGTAAAACAGTCTCTAGGACTCCCATTAGAGTCATACTTGATAACTGGAGTATCAACGCCCACACGCTGCTTTACCTTGACCTGCACCCTGAGCCAATGACCATTGCAAAGGCTGTGGAAATCCTGAAAAAAGCCGATGATGATAAAATGCTGAAAGATGCGTATGCTGTGGGCCTTGCCAGAGCTGGCAGCGAGAAACCTGTAGTCAGATGTGACAGGCTTTATGAGTTGCCTGAACATGATTTTGGTGACCCCCTCTACATAATGGTAGTGCTGGCTAAAAAGCTCCATATAACTGAGTATGAATTTCTCTCAGCCTTTGCTAATGCTCCTCATGAACTCTCACTTTCGGTGGAGTAGAAACTGTTTTTAACATGGCACGAGAGGGATTCAAAATGAAAGGCGTCGTGGGAAGAATCTATGGTGAGGCATCGTCAACTGAGTTCACTTTTTTCATTTTTAATCCTCGGGAAGTGAAGAGAACAGATTACGTGAAGGTATGGAACGACATCGATGGCTGGGTTGTTGCCCAGGTGGTGGATGTAAAGGCAACTTCTGAAAGCGTGGCAGAGGGAAGGAATGTTGAGAAAGAGGTTTACATAGGGAAAGCAGTTGTCATAGGGAAGAGAGATGAAAATGGGGTTTTGAGAACTCCCAAGACTCCGTTTGTTCCAGGTGAAAATGTTTTCAAGGCTGAAGAGGAGCTGATAATCGACGTGCTGGGTCTAGAAAGGGAGGGAGTATATATCGGGCTGCTGGAGGACCATGACATCAAGGTCAGGCTGGATACGAACTCTCTGGTCCAGAAACACTGCTGTATTCTGGCTAAGACTGGAAGTGGAAAGAGCTACACCGCAGGCGTCATCATGGAGGAGCTGATGGAAAAGGATGTCCCACTTCTGATTATAGACCCACATGGTGAGTACGCCACCATGAAGGAACCCAACCGAAATAGAGATGAGCTGGAGAAGATGGAACTGTTCGGAATAAAACCGAAAGGTTATGGCGATAAAATCAGGATTTACGTTCCACCAAACTCTCCTTTCACAGACAGAGCAGACGGCGTGTTGAAGCTCGATGGTAAAAACCTATCTGCTGAGGAGATATTTGAGCTGACGGGTCTGAACAACTCATCTGCCCAAGCACTTCTATATCAGGCCATCAAGAATCTGAAGGGCACGGATTACACAATCGAGGATATAATCTCTGAAGTGGAGGGGATAAAGCACAACGCCAAATGGACACTACTGGGGGCTTTGGAGAAGATCGTTGAAAGCGGACTTTTTGACAGCGATGCCACACCTCTGGACATTCTCCTCAGAAGAGGTAGAGCTGTTGTTCTTGACATGCGAGGAGTGCCACCTGAGCATCAGCAACTCATCGTTTCAAGAATCTGCGGAAGGCTTTTTGAGATGAGAAAGCGAAATGAAGTGCCAGCAGGCATGATTGTCATTGAGGAGGCCCACAATTTCATTCCAGAAAGGGGGTTTGGAAAGGCAATATCCACACCAGTTCTCAGGACAATAGCCAGCGAAGGCAGAAAATTCGGGCTTGGCCTGATGGTGATAAGCCAGAGGCCTGCTAGGGTGGATAAGAACGTGATAAGTCAGTGCAACACTCAGATTATTATGAGGGTTACAAATCCCAACGATATAAATGCTGTGAAAAAGGGTGTAGAGGGGCTCACTTCTGAAATGGTAGATGAGATAAAAAGACTCCCACCTGGAACTGCGATGGTTGTATCTCCTGAGCTGGAAAAGCCGATAATTGTCAGAGTTAGAGTGAGGAAGAGTATGCACAGCCAAGCGGTTGGAGTTGTTGAAAAGACTTCCAAGCTGGGGAAACTGGAGAAGCGAAAGGGAAAATCTGAGAGAGGGGAAAAGGGGGATAGTAGGAGTATATTCAGGAAGATGTTTGGCGGTTGAGCGGCGATAGTTCAACGGTGATACATATGCCCGACTATTTGGTTGTGCTGCAGGGTGCATGGGTTGTTAAAAAGGCTAGGAGCATTGATGATGCAATGAACATAGCGGTTGCAGAGGCAGGAAAACGCCTCAATCCCGATCTGGACTTTGTAGAAATTGACGTTGGATCGGTTGAATGCCCGAAATGTGGTGAACCTTTTAAAAGTGCTTTTATGGTAGCTAAAATGGCTCTTGTAGGACTGATATTCGAAATGAAGGTTTTCAATGCGGATAGTGAAGAGCATGCGGCCAGAATAGCCAAGTATGAGATAGGAAAACGGCTGCAGAGGATACCTCTAGAGGTAATTGATGTGGTGAAGCTTGGCTGATTTAAGAACTGAATAGGTGGGGCACCTGCCTAGTACTGTTAAACATGTTAAATACTGTTTAATGAAGTTCAGGGCTGTGTGGGCAGGCATAAAGGTTGGTGTTAGACCAATCTTTGAAATCTTGGATACTTTGTAGATACTCCGAATTAAGTTGAGCTTACTTTTTGACAATTTTTTTATCCTGAATTCCTGAATTCTTTACAATGCTCAGGGTCAGCGATCTAACGTCTTATCTCGTCTGCCCACGTCTCTGCTACTTCTGTCTGAGATTCGGTGAAGATATTGTTACAGAGAAGAGGGCTGCTAAGGAAATTTATCTGGTTATAAGAAAGGGTTTCGGAATTGACTGGGCTGAAAGGAGATATATTGAGCCATATTGAGAGATTGAGATTTTTGAGAAAGCAAAATTTCAAGTTATCCCCAGAGCTTGAATCCATCAATTCCATTGAATGGGAGTTTCTCTGATGTCAGACAAGCTCAATCTTTCAGGGATTGTGGATGAGATCGTGGAAAAAGAAGGCAGGCTGAACTCACTGATAATCTCGCTGAAAGCTCTGGATAACGGCATCTGGTATGTGGACAGGATCAAGCTTGCGTCGCTGAAAATCATTGGGAGGGATGTAAGTTTCGACTTTGATGGGGGCTTTGTTTACTACTGTTACGATGGAAAGCTCTGTCATGTAGAAATCACTAGAAATGACATCTACAGCATTTTCAGGATTGTTGAAAAAGTTAGAAGGCTGGAAAAAGGATTTGTCCCCGAGAAAATTCATGGAAATTATTGCAGAGTATGCAGTTTCAGAGAGAGGTGTGATATGCAGCCATCTACCTTTGCAGCCCGCTTTCTTTTATAAAATGTGCTACCTTGCTCTCACAAACCTTGCAGTATGTGGCAGGCTTAATGTCAGTCTCTTTAACGTTTGAAGAGAAACGCATTACGCAATTGTTGGTGCAGTGGGTCAGACCAAGGAGATGTCCAACTTCGTGGAAAACCTCTTTGAGAACTCTAGTATACAGCCCATCCCCCACAAGTCTGAAGGTTGATATTAGAGCTGCTCTGCCATTGAGTTCAGCCAAACCAAAGATGTATGAGGAGTTTTTGTGATAGATGTCCTCGTGGAGTATGCCCAGTCCTTTGAAGTATCCTTTGTCCTGAACTATTTTTTTGACTTCTATCAGGAGGGGTTTGGCGTAGACCTGATTTCTGAGAGGGTTGTGGAAGCTTGAAGGCATTTCTGCTCTTATCACATCCACTCTGAACGTGAAAAAATCCTCCAGAATCCCTCTGGCAAATTCTGCCACTTTTACAGAATTATTAAAAGAAATAACTGCAAACTTCATCTCAGAACAAGGGCTCTATGTCTTCATCGAAGAGGGATATGGTTCTCTCTATCCTCTCCCTCTCCGCAACCTCAACCTCATCCTTGGCTTCAGCAGCAAGCCTCTGCAATTCCCTGACTCTGGGAACATCGGTGACATTTGCCAGAACTACGAGAGCTGCTACATGCTTCGTCCTTCTGGTTGGGTAATCTCCAGCCCTCACTTCAACACCGGCAATCTGCTCTTCGAGCCAGAGCTTTGCTTTTTCTATCCCTTTCCTGTCTAGATGTTCAGGTGGGCCAGCTACAAGCACTAACGCCCTCTCAGCACTCTGGATGTTACATGGGATGGTTAGCCTTCCGAGGGCAGCCCTTCTCACCAGAGAAGCTATTTTCATTGACCTGTCTTCTTCGCCTATGACTTCGTCTGATGATCTCTTCCTGAAAAGGCTGAAAAGTCCACCCCTCTTCTTCTCTTCAGCCACCGACGTTGCATAGCCAATGGATGTGATGCCGCCACCTTTGAGAGTGTTAATAACTTCAGAGCTGTCCACAACCATCTCTGCAACCATACCTTCCTCCACCGGCTCACCAGCTCTGGCCAGAACCGTCAGACGCCGTACGATCTCTTCATTTATCCTAGCAAAGCTCTCTCTCAAACTTAATCCTTCAAACTTCCAGGCTCCATTATCCACGAGAATGAGATTGTCAACGTATTTCAGCATGGTTATCATGCTTCTCGCAGCGTTAAGGGAGTAGAGCTTCCCCTCTTCAGGTGCGGGCAGAACGCCTATTGCGTAAACGGGTTCTGAATACATCTCACTCAGATATTTTGCGAGAACGGGAGCACCACCACTTCCGGTACCACCACCCAAACCTGAGATTATCAGGAATGCATCAATCTCATGAGTCCCCCTTTCGTCAATAGCGTTGAGAATTGTTTCTATCTCTTCCTGAGCCACTTTTGCACCGAGTTTGTTATCTGTGCCGACCCCATGACCCTTTACTGTTGTCTGGCCGATGAGAATTCTGTCCTTCATCGGCACATTCTTTAAACCCATGAGGTCTGTTCTTGCAGTGTTAATGGCAAGTACTTTCATGTCTGTCCGATATCCTCGCATCTTCTCGTTTTCTATGAAGAGATCAAGGATTTTACCGCCAGCCTGACCGAATCCGATGATGAAGAACCTCATGATTCCACCTTTCAAAATCCACAACTGGGCTTTTTAATTTAAGTCTTTCCATTGCACTTCTACCGCTTTTTTATGTAGGATAAAAGTGACGTGATAAGTTATATATTTTCCTTATCGCAAATTACGTTTCATGGCCGACGCAATCACAAGAGAAGAGCTGAAAAAACTTCTGGGAAAAGAGGATGTTGTTATAGTGGATGTCAGACTGCCCGAGTATTATGCCAAGGAACACATTCCTGGGGCAATAAACATCCCTCTGGAGGAACTTGACAAGAATTTGGATAAACTGGACAAGGATAAACTGGTTGTTGTTTATTGTGCATCCTTTGACTGCCGCCTGAGCCCGGTTGCATACAGGAAGTTAAAGAGGTTGGGTTACCAGGTTGTGGACTATGAGGGTGGCATGATGGACTGGAAGGAGAAATATCCTGTTGAGTCAGCAGAGTTTGCAGATGCTGCGGAGGCCGGAGAACTAGGTGGAAAAGATGAGTAAAGGTGACAAAATTGGTGGAGTTAGCAAGACTAAAGTTGGTGAAAAGACTGAAATTTACGATGTCATAATTGTTGGCGGAGGCGTTGCCGGCTTGTCTGCTGGGATGTATACGGTGAGACTTGGCCTGAAATCAGCCGTCATTGGTAAAGATATTGGAGGAATGATAACTCTAACCCAGTATATCGAAAACTGGCCGGGTTTCAAGAGAATTAACACTTTCGAGCTCACAGACATGCTGGAAGACCATGCTTCCAGTTATGGCGTCAAGATTATTGAGAAGGAGGTTACGAGCATATCAATCGAAAGAAACAGGTTCAGGTGCGTCGTTGGAGATGATCGCTCTTCTCCTATGCTGTTATAATTGCAACAGGGACAGAGAGAAGAAAGCTAAAGGTGAAAGGATATGACAGATTTGAGAACAGAAATATCCACTACTGCGCCTTCTGTGATGGACCTAACTATCAGGGCAAAAGAATGGCAGTTATCGGAGGAGGAAATGCTGCGGTTGTTGAGGCCATGGTTCTTGCCGGGTATGCGGAAAAGGTTTACATCATAAGCAGGTCAGAACTCCATGCTGAGCCTGCAAATCTCAAGAAGCTGAAAAATCTGGAAAATATCGAAGTTCTCAACGGATATAACGTTTTAGCCTTCGAAGGTGGGGACAGGCTAGAAAGGATAAAGCTAGACAAGGAGTATGATGGAGAGAATACTCTTGAAGTCGATGGCGTATTCATTTCCCTCGGTGGTGTTCCCAATTCGAAGCTTGCAGTAAAATTAGGCGTCAAAATAAACGAAAAGGGAGAGATTGTGGTAAATGAGGCCATGAAAACCAACATCCCTGGAGTTTTTGCTTCTGGCGATGTTGTGGCCAACCCCTTCAAGCAGGCAATAATCTCATCGACCCAGGGGGTTATGGCAGCATATTCAGCATATCGCTTCATTACGGGCAAACCTGTCTATACTTGTAATCATAGAACCCTATGCAGAACCAATGGTTGCAGATGCTGAGGATGTGAAGGAAGCACCGGAGAGAAAGGCTCTTATAATAGACGTCAGGGAAAGAGAGGAGTACGAAAAAGCCCACATCCCAACAGCAATTTTTGGGGAGATAAAACGGCTTGAAGAGCTGGAGGACATTCTGAAGAATGTTGAGGAAATTTAATGTGTATTCAAAAGATTATAATTGTTCGGCCAGCACCTTAGCAGCAAAAAAGCTTGTTGAGATGGGTTTTTGCAACGTTTATGATTTCCAAGGCTCTTTCAAGGAGTGGATGGAGAAGGGCTACGAAATCGAAAAATCTCATCCATAGCGTAATCCTCAAAGCTCCTCTCTCCCAGAACAATCTGGAATTCCTGGGGTGTCAACACCGGGACATGGAAAGCTTCGGCATCATCGTAGCTGATGCGGGGGCAGGCAGTGTTCACAAGAAAGTCAGCTCTGAAATTGTAAATCTTCTCAGCAGAAATTTCATCAGTTAAAATTACAAAACAGCTCAGTCCCTTCTCTTTAGCCCTCCTCTTAAGCTCCAGAGCCAGCCTCTCTCTTTTCTGCCCAGGTTTTGTGCTTACAATGATTCCGCACTTTCTGCCATCCATTGCTTTTACTATTGCAGCCATTCTCTTTCTTATGAATCTCTCCACATTAACTTCCTCAAATTCATTGCTCAACGGAGAAAGGCGGTAAACCTTCTTTCCAGTATATATGGCAGCTCCAATAGGGTGAAACAATCCATCACCAACGAATAATACAGCATCAGCCTTCACATCCTGTAGGGCGGTATAATTGCAGCCCAGCACCTCTCCTGGATACTTCAGCTCTTTTCCGGTTTTAAGCTCCACTTCATAGCCTTTCTTCTCCAGCACAGCTTTAACTTCTTGGAGCTTCCAGGCGTACTGGGCAGTTGCTATCAGAGCAATACTTTTCTCAGGAATTTTGACTTGGTAAAAGGGCTCAAGTGGATAGTCCACTTGGTAGGGTACATAGATCACCCTATCAATTCTCAGGATTGGGGTGTGGGCGAAGTGAAGCAGGTAATCGCAGTGGTCGAGGAGCTCCAAGTCCATATCGCAAGCTCCATAACTCCCCTTACCCGATACAATGACCTCGAATCCCTCTTTCTCAAAAATTTCGGTTAGTTCGGCAGCATAGAACTTCAGGCCATCAGGAAGCTGAACCCCAACTTTTCTGGCATTAACTTTCCTGAGCTGGGAAAAAATGGATGAAAAATCGATTCTATCTAAAATCCTATCTGAGATGGTCGACAACTCTGACCCCTTCAGGACTCACGTCGATCTTCACCAGACTCTTAACTTTCATACCCATTTTTCTGAGCTTTTCTGCCCCATCTCCCTTCTCTATTACTGCCACAAAATCTCTGACTTCAGCTCCTGCCTTTTCAAGGGCTTTCAGCGTTGCCATGGCTGTTCCACCTGTAGAAATCACGTCATCAACGAGAATGACTCTGTCACCCTTCTCGATCCCGTTGATGTAGAGCTTCCCTTTGGAATAGCCCGTTTCTTGATCCACAACTATCTCATTTGGCATGTTGTAGGCCCTTTTTCTCACAACCACTATAGGCAGGTTTACTGATAGGCTTAAACCCACTGCTATGGGTATGCCCATGGCCTCCACTGTCACTATCTTGTCCACATCCAGATCTGCTATCCTTATTATTCCTGAAACGACTTCTCTGACGATATCTGGATCAAGCTCGGGCACACCATCGGTAAGGGGGTGAATAAAATAGGGGTAGTCCCCCTTCATTATAACTGGGGCGTTTTCCAGACTTTCTACCAGCTTTTTCAGTATCATTCCCGTATCAACCTCTACTTCATCTCTTCCTGTATCAATCTCTGAGCCTCTCCAGCATTATCCTTCTCTCAGTTCTCGCCACTGTCTCCTTTATCAGCTGAACAGCATCAGGATTAGCTGAAACACTGTCTATGCCCATCTCAACAAGCTTCTCCACGAACTTTGGATAGCTGCCTGCCTGACCGCATATAGATGTCTTAACTCCGTGCTCCTTGCAAATCTTTATGACCCTCTCAATGAGCTTGAAGACTGCTGGGTGCTCTTCGTCGTAGAGATATGCGACATTCTCATTGTTCCTGTCAACAGCCAGGGTGTATTGCGTTAGGTCATTGGTTCCGAAGGAGATGAAGGTTATGCCCTCTTTCACTATGTCCTCGATAACCAGTGCTGCTGCAGGTGTTTCCACCATCACACCGAAATCGATTTTTGAAAGTGACAAACCCTCCTCAAGGATGATTTCCTTGGCCCTTCTAACCTCATCTGGATGGGTTACCAGAGGCAGCATGATGCCAACGTTGGTATAGCCCTCTTCAACCAGCTTCTTTATTGCCCTTATCTCAGCTCTGAAGTGCTCGTGCTCTATCAGATCCCTCCGTATCCCCCTGAAACCCAGCATGGGATTTGCTTCGATGGGCTCATCTTCTCCACCTTCCATGGCTCTGAACTCATCTGTTGGGGCATCCAGCGTTCGAATCCACACCATTTTGGGATAGAATGCTTGGACGACCTTCCTCATCTCTCTGTAGAGCATGTCGATGTATTTGTCCATCTCTCCGTCCTTTATGTACTTCATGGGGTGCTTTTCGAAGCCTAGGACCATGTGCTCAATCCTGAAAAGCCCAACACCATCAGCTCCGGTAGCAGCGGCTCTTGGAGCCGCATCGGGTATAGATATGTTAACCTTAACCTCTGTTGCCGTAATAATGGGTGCAGAAGCAACCGGAGTTACCTCTACCTTCTTTTCTTCCTTCACCTCACCCTTGTAGATCACTCCCTTTTCGCCGTCAACCGTAACAATCATCCCGTCCTTCAGAACCTTTGTGGCCTCCTTTGTTCCAACAACTGCCGGAACGCCGAGCTCTCTGCTCACAATGGCTGCATGGCAGGTCATGCCTCCTTCATCAGTCACTATTGCAGCGGCTCTTTTCATGGCTGGCACCATGTCAGGAGTGGTCATGGTTGTTACCAGTATGTCCCCCTCTTCAACCTTGTTAATCTCAGCCTCGCTCATTATCACTTTCACCTTACCAATGCCCACGCCTGGCGAGGCTGCCAGACCTTTGAGAATAATCTCACCACCTTCCAAGGCAGCTTCTTCCTCTTTCTTCTCTCTGATGGTTGTAACAGCCCTAGACTGGAGAATGTAAATCTTTCCCTTCTCAATGGCCCACTCAACATCTTGGGGATGCCCGTAATGCTCCTCAATAATCTCTCCAAAGTTGACGAGCTGTTCAATCTCTTCATCACTCAAAACCCTTTCAAAAGACTTCTCCCCCAGCTCAACTTCCACAGTCTTGCCATCTTTTCGAGTCAGCATCTTCTTTTTCTCACCAATCTTTAAATCCACTAGCTTTCTGTTTACCCTGTCATAGGTGTATGTGTCAGGAGTTACCATACCGCTGACTATTGCCTCACCAAGCCCGAAAACCGCTTCGATTATGCAGAGCTTCTCCCCTGTTACTGGATGAGATGTGAACATTACCCCACTCTTCTCACTATTCACCATTTTCTGTACCACAACAGCGATGCTGACGTCTTCATGCCTGAAGCCCTTCTGAACTCTGTAGTATATTGCTCTGGGTGTGTAAAGGCTGCTCCAGCACTTTTTCACGTTCTCAACTACGTCATCTTCTCCTTTAACATTCAAAAACGTCTCCTGTTGACCCGCAAAGCTCGCATCTGGCAAATCCTCTGCTGTAGCAGAACTCCTTACAGCCACGAAAACCTCTTCGCCCTCTTCCTCGCACAGTTTTTTGTATGCCTTTCTAATTTCCTCCTCAATTTTTTCTGGCATCTCGCTGGATTCTATAAGTTCTCTAATCTTCTTAGATACTTCATTCAGTTTGTTTGTGTCCTCTACATCTATGCGGAGTAAGTCCATAATCTGGTATTTTATTCCAGTTGCCTCAAGAAATTCCATAAAAGTGCGGCTATCAACGATAAACCCATTTGGAACAGGAATTTCGTTCCTAATCAGCTCACCAAGGTTTGCCCCCTTCCCTCCTACGAGAGCTACATCATCCTTACCTACTTCGTTCAGCCACAATACGACCATAAGAACCACCTGATTGATGCGTAAAGTTTGAAACTTAAAAGATTTTTGTCGAAGTAGGTCGGGAAGCAAAAATTTATAATCCGCCATCTTCTCGCTCTTTCCAATGAGAGTCCTCGTTGCCGACTCTATCGCAAAGGAAGCCATTGGAATGATGGAAAGAGCAGGGCTTAAGGTAGATGTCAGGTCTGGAGTGACTACAGAGGACCTTCTTGAGATTATAGGAGATTACGATGCTCTGGTTGTCAGAAGCAAGCCGAAGGTTACAAGAGAAGTCATTGAGAGGGCAGAAAGGCTCAAGATAATTGGCAGAGCTGGTGTTGGTGTTGACAACATAGATGTGGAGGCTGCAACCCAGAAGGGTATAGTAGTTGTGAATGCTCCAGGAGGCAATACTGTATCAACTGCTGAGCACACTTTGGCAATGATGCTTGCCGTTGCAAGAAAAATACCCCAGGCCGACAAAAGCGTCAAAGAAGGGAAGTGGGAGAGAAAGAAATACATGGGAATGGAGCTGAGGGGAAAGACTCTTGGCATCGTTGGGCTTGGAAGGATAGGCTTCGAAGTTGCGAAGAGGGCAAAGGGCTTTGAGATGAACGTCATCGCCTTTGACCCCTACATATCAGAGGCGAGGGCAAGAGAGGCCGGAGTCAAGCTTGTCAGCCTTGAAGAACTCCTGAAAAATTCTGATTTTATCACGATACACGTTCCAAAAACTAAGGAAACTGAGAATCTCATCTCTAGAAAAGAGTTTGAGATTATAAAAGATGGTGCTTATCTGATAAACTGTGCAAGAGGCGGAATAGTTGATGAAACTGCCCTTTATGAGGCGCTTGTGAATGGGAAAATTAGTGGGGCAGCCTTGGATGTTTATGAAAAAGAACCCCCGTCCCCCGATACCCCCCTCCTGAAGCTTGAGAATGTGATAACGACACCTCATATCGGTGCATCCACTAGAGAAGCTCAGATAAGCGTTGGATTAATCATAGCTGAGGATATAATTAACATGGCGAAAGGTCTACCAGTTAAGAATGCCGTCAATCTTCCGAGCCTTGAACCGGCTGAATTTGAGTTCATAATGCCTTATATAACTCTGGCTGAAAAGATTGGTAAAATTGCAGCAGCGAAGCTTGGTGGCATGTTCACCAAGGTCAGAATTACATACAGAGGAAGGATTGCAGATAAGAATACGGAGTATGTAACAAGAGCCCTCCTTAAGGGATTGCTGGAACACATTCTGGGTCAGAACATAAATCTGGTTTCGGCGATGCCCATAGCAAGAGAGAGAGGAATATTGGTGGAGGAGGCAAGGAGTGAAACTTCCGAGACATATGAAAGCATTCTTGAAGTTACTGTGGAGGGAGGGGACAGCATAACCATCGCTGGTACCTGCTTTGGTAAGGATGACTACCGCATAATAAGGATAGATAAGTACAAGGTGGATTTCGTGCCCAAAGGGCATTATGTTATATCTCTCCATGAAGACAAGCCCGGAGTTATAGGCAGGGTAGGGACACTCTTCGGCCAGTACAGCATAAACATTGCAGGGATGATAGTAGGAAGGTACGGGGACAAACCTGGAGGAGTTCAGCTGATGCTTCTGCTTGTGGATGATCCACCCACGGAAGAGGTGTTAGATAAGATGACGAAACTGGACGGCATAATCGATGCCGTCTATATATATCTCTAAACTGCGGTTTTGAGCATGGAACCTTTTTTATCCCTTCTAATTTCTGTTGTTGTAATCCTCGTCCTTATCCGGAAAATCAAAATTGGTTATTCCGTTCTCATCGGTACAGTTTTGCTCTCAGTCCTCACTCTCGGGAGTAAAGGGATTTACGAGATCTTCAAGTCGTTTCTAGACATTTCCAATGCAGAAATTGTTGCTATCGTCATCCTCGCATTCGCCCTAGCCCAATCAATGGAAAAGATGGGTATGCTGAAGGGGGTTTCATCTTCTCTATCTCCACTCTCTGGAGTGGAAGTAGCACTGATACCTCTTCTGATAGGTCTGCTTCCAATGCCTGGAGGTGCTCTAGTTTCAGCGGTGATGATTTCGAGCCTCGCATCCAGGTATCAAATCGACCCTGAAAGAATGACCTTCATAAACTACTGGTTCAGGCACATCTGGGTGACTGTATGGCCATTGTATCCCAATGTCATAATTGCTTCAGCAGTAATGGATACTGACTTCCGCCATATTATTGGAGCGACTTATCCTATAGCGCTTGCTGCCATCATATCTGCTATCCCATTCTCGAGAGGATTGTTTAGAAAACCTAGTAAGCCAGATTTGCATGAGCTGGTGGTCTCTTTCTCACCCATAATTCTTGTCGCAGCTCTTGCCCTGCTTTTCAAGATGAGCCTTCTGCTTTCGCTGCTTATAGCCATCCTGCTGCTTTTTGCAATAAAAAGGGAGTTTAAAGCCATACCTGAAGTCTTCAAACGCTCCGTTGATCTGGAAATCCTAGTTCTGGTTTTTGCTGTGTTGGCGTATAGAGATCTGATAATCATTTCAGGAGCTGCCGAGGATTTCCTGAATGCCGTGGTCTCTGCTGGCATCTCATCTTACGCTGCAGCCTTCTTGCTCTCTTTCTTTGTAGCTTTTTCTACAGGGATCGAGATGTCATATACTTCAATAGCTCTTCCACTTCTTACTCCTTTCACCGGAACTGGAGATATAAACCAGAATTTTGTTCTGCTAATTTTTGCTGCTGGTTTTGCAGGTGTGATGCTCTCCCCACTTCACCTCTGTATTGTGCTATCTGCAAAGCACTTCAATGCTAATCTTAGAAAGGTTTACCACTACCTAATCCCAGCTTCAATCATCATGCTGCTGCTGGTTTTTGCTTTTCTCTGAGGTTGTTGTTAAACCTTTCTGTAAACACTAGAAAAGCGGGAACGATAGTCAATGCAGCAATCAAGCTGAAAACTATTGCAAGAACGCTCACAACCCCAAAATTAGCCATGATGGGGAAAGGTGAGACCAGCATGGCTGCAAAGCCGCCTGCCATAGTAAGGCCAGAGGTGAGGATGGCCTTGCCTATGTTCTCCACCGTAACTTCAACAGCCTTTTCTGGCGATAACCCTTTCCTGCGCTCTTCAAGGTACCTCTCCATGACATGAATGGAGAAATCTATGCCCAGACCAATTGTAAGAGAGTTTAGGGATGCAGATATGAGGGTCCTCTCTATTCCGAACAGATACATAACTCCGCCTGTGACGGCTATAACTGTTGTGATCGGCAGCAGTGGAACTACAGCTTTGGAAATACTTCGATAGACCACGAGAAGCAAGAGGAAAACCAGAATGAAGCTGGCAATTGTCATCCTGTTCTGCCCGTTCACTATCAGGTCTGCCACAAACATCTTTAAAACTACATCTCCTGTGAGATAGTACCCATATCCTGCTCCGTAGAAGTCAATTTCTTCTTTGACTCGATCGTAGAGCTCTCTGAATTCTAGCCAGTCCATGGGTGCAACGGTGAAATAGATTGCCATGGTGCTTCCCGCCACGTACCTTTTGACGTTATCTTCAGGCACAAGTTCCATGAATTTATAGAATTCCTCCTCATTCTCTGGCTGTTTTCCGAATCTAAAAAAGAGAGTAGTCAGATCTGCATAATCAGTTATTCTAGGTTCTGAAGAGGTGACATATTTTGCAAGGTTATTTATTTCATTTACCGTATCAAAATTCACTCCATCCGTCTCAAAAACGGCTATGATTCTGTCCTGGCTCCCCACCAAGCTTTGAAGCTCGTTGAATTTCCTCATGGCTGGCAAATCCTGGGGTATATACTTGAAGAAGTCTGTCTGAAGGTTTACGTTTGAATACCCGTAGTAACTAGAGACTATCACGATAGCTGTAATCAGCAAAACCGCCGAGGAGTATCGGGCAGTTCTGGCGGCAATTTTAAGCCCCTTATCAGTCACCCCTAGTTCTCTCTTCTGCACTTTTTCTCTATCCGTTCTGTCAGTAACAACCAGAATCGAGGGGAGAAAGGTCAGGCTGAGGATGTAAGCTATCACAAGTCCTATAGCTGACAGAATTCCGAACCAGCTCAGACTTGGAACGCCGCTGAATACCATGGATAGAAATCCTATTACCGTGGTAATCATTGCAAGGCTCAGAGCTACACCAACACTTTTCACAGTAGCCGTAGCTGCCTGAACAGGTCTGACACCGTTTCTCCGCTCTTCCTCATATCTGCTCTGGAACTGGGCGGCATACTCTATGCTTAATCCTATCAGAACTGGAAAAAAGGCGTTAGTTGTTTCGGTTAGCGGAATACCAAGCAATGGCATAAGACCGAAGGCCATGGTGGCTGTAAGTATTGAAATAAGGAGTGGGAGGAGCAGGTACTTTTTGCTGGTCACAACGCCTCTGAAAACGATGACAAGAATAGAGATCATCAGAATAACTGCAGCCATCCCCATTGTCTGCATGCTACCCTTTATGCTCTGGGTGACTTGGTACCTTATCATGGGGTTCCCGGTTGCTTCAACGGTTACTCCAGGAGGTGGAGTGTAAAAGGCAATCTTTCTCTCTATCTCCTTAGAAAGGCTCTCGAATTTGTCCTGAGATGCTGTAATCTCCAGCTCCATCAAGGCAAAGCTCTTCTTCGGGAGGTAGAAGTTCCCGTACTGGAATGCAAGCTCAGAAAGCAGCGATTCATCACTCGGCAGGTATCCAAGGCGGTTGTATATTGAATGGGCAGGACTTTTAACCTCGCCAACTCCGTCAATTGCTGATAAGGCATTTCCAAGTTTAAGCATGAATTCAAAGGTTTCATAATTAACAACATCATCACCCTTTATGAAAACATATACTGAGGCTATCGTCGTCCCAAAATCCTTGCTGAAGAGCTTATACTGCTTGAACTCCTTGTGCTCTTCACTGAAATACGTGTCGTATCCCTGAGCGTATTTGACGTTGCTTGCAGCATTTATTGCCAGCAGAAAAAGGATGAAGGTAAGGGCTAAGGTTGTAATAGGGAATCTGGAGGACGCAAGTGAAAAGAAATCGAATATTTTGTCCCTCATATGTTTCTCATCTCTTCTTCAACTCTTCCTCATCCCTTTCTCACTTCCACACTTTTACTGCTCACCCTTTTCCTCTTGCTTTTTCCTGCTCATCCCGTATGCAATTGCTGAACCAACAAGTATCACCAAAGTAATAGTTCCAGTGAGGGGTATCTTGGATTTTTTCTCCCTCACTTCTATGGGCATCTTGACAGGCTCGCTTATAACCCACTCACCGCTGACATCCCTGTATTTTACCTCAAGATTCAGGGCGTAGAGCTTCGGCGTTGCATCGCTGTCCACTTTCAGTTTAAATGTGACGTTTTTTGCCTCTCCTGGTTTGAGGGTGCCGATATAAGCGGTATCATCTGTTGTTGAAAATGGATCAACGACGGTTATTCTGGCTGTGGCGTCTCTAACTTCAAAATTGCCGGCATTTCTGACCTTAACACTTACAAGCCTCTCGCTACCTGCCTCCAAGGTGCCTTCCCCTACAACTTCAAACTTCATCTTTGGTTTTACTTCAACACCTGCATCTATCTCCTCGCTTATCTCCTCGCCACCTAAGTTGTACGTGAACTTCAATTTGGCTGGATAAACGCCTTCTGCATCTGAAAGTGCCTTCAGTTTGAATGAGACATCAAAAATTCCATTCATGTCGCCAACAAAGGTCTCCTTTACGATGGCGGACAATGGGGGATTGGTTACGATCTCAACCTTCAGATTTTTGACAGGTTTACTAACTTCTACTGAAAAAGCAACATCCCCTTTGCTTCCAGCGTAAAGGCTTGATGAAGAGGACACGACCTTGAACTGCGGGGTTTCTTCTATCTCAACTCCAAATGGAATGGTGTCTGTCTGCTTAACGTTCCCATTCTCATCAACATAAACACCTCTTATCTGAAATGCATACAGCCCAGGCTCATCCCCGGCTTTTATTTTGAAGGTTGCATTGGCTTTTTCGCCAGGTTTGAGGTCACCAATAAAGTAAACACCTTTTGACAGGGCTGATTGGGCTTCGGGCGGGAGTTGAAGGGTTTGCTGTGGAATCTCGAAGCCAGCTATGGTGGGTATCATCTGAGCCAGCATCGAGAGGTCGAGTTCTGGAAGTTTCTGCTGGGTTGAAATCGGGACGATTCCTGAAGGAGTACTTAGAATCAGAAAGAGGTTTTTAGCCTCTTTTTCTCCTGCATTGACAACTTCTAACTCAATTTCACCTTTTCCTTTTGCCACAAGGCGGGATGAGACGTTTTCAATTCTGAGTTGAATGCTCTCTTCCACAACAACCTCCAGAGTTATTTCCTGCTCCTTTTCATCGAATTTGTACTTCAGATAGCTTGTGTAGGGTTGCATAGGCTCGTTTACCACAGTGGTCTTTTGCAGGTTTTGGGTAGGATTCAACGGGTTGTACGTTCCATTATACTCATAAACAACTTCTTTCGTTGCTTCAGGGTATGTTGGAGTTTTTGTAGAAACTGAAATTGAGTCTATGACTTCATATTTCACCTTCACTTTAATTTGGTGCTCTCCACTGCTAGCGTTCCCACCTATCCTTACTTTGAGGGGGATCTGGAGGGGCTGGAAGGGTTTTATTGCTGGGAACCTCATCACATCTGTGAGAGGTATAACCTCACCATCTCCTTCGAAACTCAGCGTAACATTGTAGGCTACGAGGAGCTGTGTGGGATCGCTGCTGAATATTTTATATTCCGTAAAATCGTCGTAGATTACCTTTCTTAAAATGGCATTATTCTGAATTACAAGCTGAAGCGTTGTATCTCCACCCTTATTTACATAATTGCTTCCAGCAACATATGCAGTAAAGAAGGGTTCATCGCTGTAGCTTAAAGCTTGGACTCCGGGTGTTAAAATTGCCATAATCAGCATCAGAAATAATATCCGTCTCATGTATATCACCTTGTAGTAGCTGAAACTACGACAAAGTTTTAAAAAAGTTTCTGAAAATTATAGATGTGGAGAAGCTGTTTGGGGTGATGAAGGAGTTTGGACTGAGTGAATATGAATCGCGAGTAATGATTGCGCTTATGGTGACAGGCAGAGAGATGGGTGCCAGCGAGCTTTCGGAAATCAGCGGAGTTCCGCGAACCTCTGTTTACTCAACGGTAAAAAGCCTTTCGGAAAAAGGTCTTGTTGAGATTTTCGGAAAGCCCATGAAAGTCAGGTCTATTCCCGGGGAGGAGCTTATGAACATATTTTCCAGAAAGATGAAGGAGCGATTGAGTCTGCTGAAACGTGAGCTTGACAACATACCCAAAAGGTCAGTTGAGGAGGTGGGTTTTTACTCAGGGGATGCAGCAAAGGAGATTCTACAGAGGGAGCTGAGGAATGCAAGGAAAGAGGTAATGGCTGTTTGTATAGGTGATTCTACCGTTATCGAGGAAATTTTCAGGGATGTAAAATGCAAGATAACTTTCAGAAAGGTTGGGACAGGAAGCAATTTTGGTCACGGATTGATTCTCGTAGATGGTAGTAAGGCACTGCTATTTTTTGTCCAGTCTGGTCTTACAAGAGTTTTAATCGGAGGCGGGGAATTTGCCTCCTTTTACAGAGAATTACTGATGGCTTATTCTGGAAAATTTCCGGAAAATACCTCGGAAAATTAGAAAAAGAGCAGTAAATTTTCAGCCAGCCTCCAGAAGCTCTATACCATCATCTGTCAGTTTCAGCCTTCCATTTTCTTCCACAACAAAACCCTCCCTGATCAGCCAGTCAAGATTGAATTTGAACTGGAATTCTGTCAGGTTTAACTCTTTTTTCAACTCTTCTCTGCTCTTTCCTTGTACACCTATTGCAGCAACGATCTGCCTTCTGATAGGGCTCATGGACGCTTTGAATAACCTCTCGTGGTGGCTTCTGTCTCTCTCCTTTTTCTCAACCATGGCAGACACCTAGGCATTGTAAAATGTCGATAAGATATATTTTTTTCGAGATGGTGAGGTTGAGGGCCAATATTATTTTTCGAAACACTTGTAATAAGTAATTTATCCAATCAATTGCGAAGCTGAGCCCCGATAATCCCATCCAGTTCCTTCAAAAAGGCATCTTCGCTACCCTTCGGAATAGTTGCACCTGCAGCAATACTGTGCCCTCCTCCCTTCCCCCCAACCTTCTCCGCAGCAATCCTCAAAGCTTCTGCGAGATGAACTCCTTTCTCCACAAGTCTCTGGGTAGCTCTTGCTGAGACCTTAATCCCATCCTCGTTCTCTGCAAAGGCTATAATTGGCTTATTCAGGTTTGCTTTTGAGAAACTCATTCCTGCTACTATTCCTACTATGGTGTCCAGAATCATGTTTCCGGCATGAAAATACTGTATATTCTCCAATTCATTCATTCCTATCTCGTCCACGAGCTTCAGACCATCTGAAAGATTTCTCCTGTGGTTTCTCAACAGCATCGTTGCTTCTTTCAACGCATCTCCTCTGTCACCCATACAGACTTTCAGTCCAATCTCTTCATACCCGTATCTGGCTGTGGCATTCAAGAGGGTGGAGAATTCCATAGCATCTCTGAGTTCCGTCCCTTCTTCTTCATTCAGCAAGATGTATGTCTCTCCAACAATCCTTTCAATCGTTCTGACGCTGGCTCCGTTGCCTACCAGCACCTTTATAATCTCGGATATCACAAGCTTCTTCTCCTCTCTACTCAGATGTATCCAATGCCTCCATGTTCCGTTCTCTTTGAGGTCTATTCCAAGAGATGTCAGGAGCTCAATTGCCCCCTTCTCATTCCCGCTGATTCCCGGGAGGTAGGGGTCGAATGTGTATTCCAGCATTTTGTAGACTGGTCTAGTCTGTTTACCAAAAAAGCGTAAATCTCTCTCCACAGTCAGAGCTTTGCATGAGACTGCCTCTTTTAAAATAAACCTATTTAGACCCTCTAGCCTTCCGGTTCTTGAGTCCTGTAAATCACCCACTGCCCCCACAACTGAAAGGGCAGAAAGATCAAGGTTCGTGCCGACAAATCCTATGTATCTGGCGATGAGATATGTTGTTGTGGCTCCGCTTAACTCCGTGCTACCATCAAAACCGAAATCATGGGGATTAAGCTGAAATTGGAAGTTTTCGAGTGGGACGTGATGATCTGAGATTGCACACTGGCTATGAATACCGTGCTTTTTAATGAGATCCAGCTGCCCGCTTCCCAGATCCGTGAACCATACAAAGGAGCCATGGTCAGCTATTTTCTCAATATTCTCTTCATCCAGCTGCTTTACGAAGACAATATCGCTTTCAAATCCTGCCCTCTCAAGGGCCTGAAGAGCTATGGCTCCGGCAGTTATACCGTCAGCATCTATGTGGGTGACAACAAGAGCTTCATCCACTTCAGAAATGTGCTTGGCAAGCTCTTTGGCTCTGTTTAGAAGGTCACGTAAAGCCATTGGACACACAACTGCATGGAAATATTAAGGATTTTTGGGTGGGGTGAAAGTAATGTGGAAAATGATAGCTATGCTGTTAAAATAATTGACTTCTAATAGTTAACCTTCAGTTTTTGGAATGGAAATAAGATGTCGGGAGAATTAGAGGTTTTTAAACTTGGAAATGTAGAGAAAAATCATTGTTTGTAATAGAAGAAAACTCCAAAGTTCTATAAGACCAACTCAAGATTAGATTGATAGACTAAGAGTAAATTAAAGAGGAATTCAAAAGCATCAAAAGTGATTAAACAAAAAGAATATCAAGCTTTGGTCTCTTCAAAACCCCCTTCTCTACAGCCATCTCAAACATCCGCTCTATAGCCTCAACAACGCTTTCTGGCATTTCATAGGTGTACTCGTTCACATACATGGTGGCAAACTTTTTGGTCATCTCTTTGTCCATTCCTCTTGCAAATTTCATGGCATAATCCACAGCCTCATCCGGATTCTCGATAGCGTATGCAATACTCTCTTTCAGAGCCACCAGAAAAGCTCTCTGAACCTCTTCAGGCAAATCTCTGCGGATGACATTGACACCAAGGGGAAGAGGCAAAGAAGTTTGCTCATACCACCATTCCCAGAGATCCAGAACCTTTGGAAGGCCGTGTTCAGCGTAGGTTAGCTGCCCCTCGTGAATCAGCAATCCGGCATCCACATCTCTCCTTTTCACTGCATTTATTATTGTGTCGAATCTCATCTCAACAGGGTGATAGTCATCTATAGCTAGCTTCAGCAGCAGATTTGCCGTGGTGTATTTTCCGGGAATTGCTATTTTACAGCCTTTAAGCCTTTCAAGTCCTTCAGACTCCTCCAAACTCACGTCACTCCTAGCAACAACTATTGGACCATAACCATCTCCTACCGAGGCACCAGCAGACAGGATTCGGTATCTCTCATGAAGATATGCGTAGGCATGGAGCGATAGGGCTGTAACATCAAGCTGCGCATCAAAAGCCATTTTGTTCAGGGTTTCAATATCTTCTATGAGGTGTTCAACTTCAAAATCCATCTTTATTTTCCTAGATACCATGGCATAAAACATGAAAGCATCATCAGCATCTGGTGTGTGGGCCACAATCATAAGGGCAGGGCTGTAAAGTTAGTTTAAATATGCTTTGCTGTTAGAGGGCAAGGGTGACAACTCAGAAATGGGACGACTCTAAAACTCTAAACAACTCTAAACACAGAAGATGAAAAGTTGATCAAGCTAAATCAGTCAAGTTAAGTAATTAAAAGCATTAAGAGCAGTAATTAAACAAAAATTAAACAAATATATTGGCACAGCACTCCCTGAACTCCTTGTAGGCCTCAACCACGTCTTTTCCTTCCACAAAGGTCAAACTGTTTTCCTCAGCGTATCTGATTGCCTTAGCCTTTGGCAGTGCCTTTCCCGTTTCGGCATCAAGCATCTCGCAAATGGCAACAGCAGGAGCGATTCCAGCCATCTCTGCTATGGCTACGCTCAGCTCTGTCTGCCCGACTCTGGAATATGTTAGGTCAGTTGAAGCCTTAAGGACTGCAACGTGTCCCGGACTTCTGAATTCTGATGCAAAATCGAAGTCTCCGCCATTCAGAACTGAATCAACAGCTTCGCCAAGTTTTCGTATAGTTAGGGCCCTGTCAACATCGGTAATGCCAGTAAAGGTGCTTCGATGGTTGACCCAGAGTGAGAAGGACGAGCGGGAATCGTAGCGTATGTCAAATCTGGAGAGGTCTGCCAGCAGAGGGAATTTTTGAGATGCCTCCTGTAAAACATCATGCATGAAAGGCAGGCCAAGCTTGTCAGCTGCCACAGGATGCAGAGCCACGCATATAAGCCCGCCACCATCCATTCGCATCATTGTCACATCTCTAGGCTCAACGCTGAAGGCAGGGATGGCTATATCGGTTTCGCCCTCCCTATCATCAAAATCGTATATGAGAATTGCTTCACCTTTCCTGAAAGCCTCAAGAGCATCTTCAATCACAGTATTGGTCACAGAATCACCTCCACTTCTACAACATCTCCGTCCTTCAGATTCAGCCTATCCCTAAGCTTCACAGGAGCTATGACTTCCAGCACATCGGCCTGATAATGGCTCCTGACTGGCAAAACAACAGCTCCTTCAACCCCATCTATTCTGCATCTAAAGGCTTTAACATCTCCAAAGGTCCTGTTTTCAGAAACAAACCCAGAGATAATTATACCCTCCTCTTCATCCAGCATTTTTCTGAAATACATCTGCTCTTTTGGAATTTTCAGGTTGAGAGTTCCAGGATATGGATCAAAACCCAGCTTCTCCACAAACTGCTTTCTGTAACCCTCCAAGGATACATAATAGCCTCCTTCTCCCATCCCGCTCATAACTTTCCCTGATATCACAATTCTCTCCTCACCCTCAAATATTCGCTTGTAGTCGAGGTACTCCCTATAAAGGGTGTCCCTGCCTTTTCCAGTTATCACAACATACTGGCCATCTTTGTCAAGCATTCTTTCGATTAATTCGGCATCTTCAAGCTCCTTCAACTTTCTTGCGGCTGTTTGTAGGCTTTGACCAATCTCAGCAGCCAAATCTTTGGAACTGAGCTTTATAACCTTCTTTATTGCGCCAAGCTGTGCAAGCCTCTTGAGTACCTCAAGCATCTTCTCATGATTGAGAAGCATCTCATAAAAATGTTTTGGATTTTGGTAATTAATTGTCTTTTCCTCGGATATACTCTTGCAGCATTTTTCAGACTTCCCAACCACTTTCAGTCATTTTCAACCCCTCCACTCATGCTCCTCTATCTCCAGCATCCCGATTCTTGTTGAAATCACATAGAACTTCATGAGTTTGAATTTACGAGAGCATTGAGGTTATAGGAAAATCAATCAAGGATGAATTTAGAATAACTCTAAGAAAAGATAAATCTAAAAAACAACAGAATTATGACGGTAATATATAGAAGGTGGCAGTTCCAAATGCGATTAGCTCTCCCTCTCCTCGCACTTCCGCATAAGCTGTTGCAATGCTGGATTTTACAGAAATCACCTTTCCCTCTGCAATCAATTCTTTACTGGATGCGGGATTGATGAATTTTATGTCCAGCTCCACTGTAACCACCCTTTTACCCTCTCCCACCAGCAAGCTGTTTACTGCAAGTCCTGTGGCTGAATCTATCAGCGTTGCAATCATGCCCCCATGAACTGTTCCGTATGCCTGAAGGTGTTCTTCACCAACTCCCACCCTCACAACTGCCTTCCCTTTTTCAGCCTTTGGTTCCATTCCCGTAAGCTGGTACCACCCAGAGCTTTTTACCTCTCTCAGGAAATTCTCGAAGTCCATGCAGATGGATATTCCAAAGCTTTTTAAAAACCCATGCTTACTGGCAGGTATGGTAAATGTTGGGATAATAGGCGGAACAGGCTACACAGGCGGAGAACTGCTGCGGGTTCTTGCATTCCACAGCAAAGTGGAAGTTATGGCTGTAACATCCCGAAAAGAAGAAGGAAAAGAAGTATGGGAAATTCACCCATACTTAAAAGGATTTTACGACCTCAAATTTGTAAAGCCTGAACTGAGGTATTTTGAAGATTGTCAGCTTGTGTTCACTGCCGTTCCGCACGGAGAAGCGATGAGGTATGTTCCCCAGCTTCTCGATGCTGGCATCAGAGTCGTTGACCTATCAGCAGATTACAGGCTTGATAAAGAGACCTATGAGGGGGTTTACGGGCACAGACATGAGGGGTGGAGAGATGCAGTCTATGGTCTCCCTGAGCTCCACAGAGAGGAGATAAAGAAGGCTGAGCTTGTTGCAAACCCCGGCTGTTATCCTACAAGCACCATCTTGGCTGCAGCACCACTGGCTAAGATGGAGCTGATAGAGAGCGTCATATTCGACTCCAAGAGCGGTATAACGGGAGCTGGAGCTGAGCCAACCTCTTTTACTCACTACCCCAACCTTCATGAAGCCATAGTGCCCTATAAGATTGTATCTCACCGCCACTACTACGAGATGGTTCAGGAGCTGAAAGCTTTTCAGGAAGACATCAGGATTCATTTTACTCCCCAGGTATTCCCGGGTTCAAGAGGTATTCTGACTAATGCTCACATCCTGCTGAGAGGAGAACTGGAAAAAGAGGAGCTGGAAAAAATTTACAAAGAATTCTACAGAGATTCACCCTTCATAAGACTTCAGGAAGAGGTTAGATTGAGTTACGTGAGAGGCAGCAATTTCTGCGACATCTCAGTCAATGTTGGTGGAGAGAGAGCGGTTATTATTTCAGCCATAGACAACCTTGTGAAGGGGGCAAGCGGGCAGGCAGTTCAGAACATGAACCTTATGCTGGGCTTTGATGAGGCTGACGGGTTGATGTTTCCTCCTTTGTTTCCGTGATGGCTGAATAGTTTATTAGATAGTGATCCGTATGGATGTTGGCATGATGGAAGTGGTCGAAATAACAAAGGAGCTCATAAGGATTGACACAAGAAATCCTCCTGGAGAGACTGTGAGGGCTATTGAATTCCTTGAAGAGCTGTTTTCCTCCTTTAAAACAAAAATCTACGAGAAGGTGGAGGGTAAGCCCAGCTTAGTGGTGGATGTTGCAAAGGCTTCTAAAGGGAGCCCTGAAATCATGCTCACTAGCCACCTCGATACAGTTCCATCTCCAGATGAGCTCCTTAACCCAATTATAGCTGATGGGAGGCTTTACGGCAGGGGAGCATGTGATGCGAAGGGCTGTGTTGCAGCAATGATTGTGGCAGCCTTTGAGTATCTTGAGCACCTTGAACACACAGAAGATCCAAGAAATGCCGCACTGAAGCTGGCTTTTACGAGTGATGAGGAAGTAGGTGGTGTTAATGGTCTCGGCCACGTTTTCAGGCATGAAAAAAGCGATTTTGTCATCATAGGCGAGCCCCTAGGGATGGGATATGTGGGAGTTCTGCAGGCATGTGTCGTCAGCGCTGACCTCACCTTCAAGGGGGAAAGCGGACATACTGCCACAAAAGATGCCAGCGAAGGGGCAATATACAGGGCGGCAGAATACATTATATCCAAGGTTGAGGAGTTCTCCAGATTGAACGGCAGTTATTCAAGTATAAAAGAGAGATTCTCTAGAATTGGATACGATTTCGAAATTCGGGGAGTTTCTCATGCTGTCTTCAACCCATCAGTCATTTCTGGGGGGACAAAGAGGAATGTTGTAGCAGACAGCTGCAGAGTGGAAGCGGACATCAGGTTTGCCCCGTGGATACCCAAAGATGAGGTAAGAAAGGTTCTGCGGGAAGAGGGTGTAGAGATAAAGATTAATGGAGTTCTCGAACCCTACGGCGTTTTTATGGATGAAGTTCAGGAAGAGGACGACCTGAAGCTTTTGAACGCCATAAAAAGGGTTTATGAAAGAGGAGGAGTTGCTGCTGTGGCTCTTTTCTCCCTAGGTGTGGGAGATACGAGACACGTCAGAAAGTACGGGGTTCCGGCGGTGTATCTGGGCCCTGGAGGAGGAGAACTCCACGGGAAGAACGAATACGTCAATCTAAATGAACTGAAGGAGTTTCCCTCTGTATATGTTGATGTGATAACTGAGCTGGCAAAAGAGGTTACTTCAGGAAGATAATGTTTCCTCTACCTTTCTTCACCTTCTCAATTATTCCTCTTCTCTCCAGATCTGCGATTATCAGACTCATTTTTGCCTCACTATAACCAAGCCTTTTCCGAAGTTCTTTCTGAGTTATCCTCCCACCTACCTTCTTTATCTCTTCTAGTACCTCGTTCAGTTCTTCAGGGAGCGGCTCCGCCTCTTCCCCCTCAAACTGGACAGTTCTTCTCTTATAAAGATACACTACAGCAACCACAATAAGGGCGAGGATGAAGGGAATAGCATACATGAAGTAATTCGTCCCTTCATCAACCAGATAGAATTCCGGCTCCACCGGAGTTTCAATCTGGGGGAGCGGCGGGAAGAGGATGAGATCGAGAACGAACTCTCCTTCGGTATCAATGGAAACAATTTCCTCAGCCTCAAGCTGAATTTTACCGTTCTTCATGTAGTAGGCTTTGATGGAGTAAATCCCGGGAGTTACGGTGAAAGAATAGCTACCATCTGCTGCAACGTAACGCTGAGGAGGTGTTGTGTTTATCTCCACCACTGCATTCTTCAAAATATCCAGAGTTTCCCAGGAGTAAACCTTACCCTGAATAACTGCAGCATCGGCAGGGAATATCAGCAAGAGCAGTACTATTAGCACGAATCTCATTCTTAATAAATAAAATAAAGAAGATAAATAAGTCTTGCGGTTTACTTAACCCAGCTTGGCATCACACCCCATTCGATGCCGAAAATCAGCGGTACTAGGAAGTAACTGAAGAGGGTGACGATCAGAATGCCTATTATGTTCATCAACAGTCCGTTTCTGGCCATTTGGGGGACGGTAACGTAGCCGGTACCGAACACTATTGCATTTGGAGGCGTTGCGACGGGCAGCATGAAGGCATAGCTGGCAGCTATAGCTGCAGAAATCATGAAAGCTCTTGGGTCTTCCCCCATAGCCAAGGCGAAAGCAGCCATTATCGGCATCATTAGTGTTGTTATTGCAGTGTTGGATGTAAGCTCTGTGAGGAAAATCACCAGAATTACCACTGCTGCCAGAACGAGAATTAATGGAAATCCTTTCAGGAACGTCAATTGCTCCCCAATCCAGGCAGCAAGTCCGCTCTTTGTAAAAGCTGAAGACAGAGCTATGCCGCCGCCGAACAGCAACAGAATTCCCCACGGGATGTCCTTTGCATGATCCCAGTCAAGGACGAACTCACCTCTCTTCAAGTCCACCGGGATGAGGAACAGTGCGATGGCTGCAATCATCGCTATAACGTAGTCGTTGACGAAGGGCAGCCAGGTGGTGATGCCGGGGATTGTTATGTCTCCTATGGTCTTGGGCTTGCTGCTTATCCAGGCCAGTGCTGTGAGGGCAAAGACAGCCAGAACTACTTTCTCCCCCTTGCTCCACGGCCCTAGCTTCCTTTTCTCTTGGGTGATAATCTCCCTGCCTCCTGGAAGCGTGTCGATTTCTGGGGGATTGAGTATATAGACCATGACGAACCATGCGATAAAGAGTGTCAACCAGGCAGTCGGGATGCCCACAGCTAGCCAGTCGGTGAATGTTATTTCAGGCGCCTCGGGGAATAGTTTGGGCAATGTTCCTGCCAGTATGGCGTTTGGTGGTGTACCGATGAGGGTTGACACTCCCCCAATAGATGCTGCATAGGCAATCCCCAGCATAAGGGCTGTTCCGAACCTGAAGTTCCCAGCCCTGAAATCAACGCCCTTAAACTTCCCCCTCTTCTGCAACTCCATCCCAACACTTGCCACGTGGAGGATTATTGCCAAAGCAATAGGCATCATCATCATGGTCGTCGCCGTGTTGGATATCCACATGCTGAGGAAAGCCGTTGCCACCATGAACCCCAGCACTATTTTGCGGGGGCTGACGCCTATCGCATCGATTATTATCAGAGCCAGTCTCTTATGGAGGTTCCACTTCATCATTGCTGCTGCTATCATAAAGCCGCCCATGAACAGAAAGATGATTTTGCTTGCATAGCTTTTAGCAACGTTGTCAATTTTGTCGACACCAAAGAAAGGCAGAACTACGAGGGGCAGCAGTGCTGTTGCTGGAAGAGGAATTGCTTCGCCAACCCACCACACAGCCATCAGAATTGCCAGAGCAAGAACGTATTTCATGTCTCTTGCTTTCTTTAGAATTTCTGAGTGAGCTTTACCATCAACACCCTTCAACCATTCCATGAAGGTGGCGCTGTCCACAGCTTTCAGCTTCTTCCCTTCTTTAACCAGATATCCTGAGCTTATTGCCTGAGTTATTATTTCATCGGACAGCTTTGCATTGGAGATGGCTGAATCTACAAAGGTTTGCGGAACAGGCATGGCAACAACTGCCAGAAACAGCAGAATTCCAAGAACCAGTGAAATTTTCTGTCTGGTAGTGTATTTGTGTCCATCAGGTTTTCTCTGAGTCAGAACGTCACCAAGCCCACCCTCGTCAATCTGCTCTTCAACTTCTTCCATTATCTTTTGCTTCATCTGTTCTTCGCTGGCAACATCTGCATTGGCCTTGGATCTGTTCAATTTCCAGATCCGGTTGGTAACATTAAAAGCGTCCATTTCAGACACCGGCCGGAGACCTCAACTAAAAATATTTAAAATTTATTATTCATGATTAATACAAAATATAGAGCTGTTCACAACTTTTATTACATTGGTAGTGATCCTCATATATTAATATTTTAAATTGAGCTCGTGATCGATATGTCATTAACAGCTAAGTAGATATATGGGCTAAATCAACCAAATACAGGTGTTTGGGTATGAAAGAGTCTCTACAACCTGGCATTCAGCACCAGCTGAAGTATCGGGTACCTGTGCACAAAACTGTACCGGCTCTCTTCCCTGAATCGCCGGAGTTCCAGGCCATGCCAGAAGTTTTCGCCACAGGTTTTATGGTGGGGCTGGTGGAATGGACGTGTATTCAGGCTGTTAATCCCTATCTCGACTGGCCACGGGAGCAGACTGTGGGTGTGCACGTAAATCTGAGTCACGAAGCCCCAACACCTCCTGGCCTTGAAGTGACTGTTCGGGTCAAGCTTGTGGAAGTGGATGGAAGACGACTTGTGTTTGAGGTAAAAGCGGACGATGGTGTGGATGTCATCTGTCGTGGAACTCACGAGCGCTTCATTATTAACTTTGATCGCTTCATGCAGAAAGTTGCCAGTAAACGGGAGATGATCTGAGAAAGTTTCGTTTCAGGAAAGTTTCAGGAAAATAATTAAGCGAGCCAGTGAGAGATAAAGGAGGTGAGCTGAGCAGAAGCTTTAAATCGTAAAAATCTGAGCCCAAAACCCTTTAAATCATCTTCTGAATCCTCAACTTACCGTAACTCTCTCGAATCTCCACTTCCTCCCCCTGCCCCTCAAAAATTCCTGACAAAAAAACCTTCAGAAATTTTGCCTCTGAAGGACAAGAGAGTATGAGGGTGTATTTGCCCTCACCATCCACCTTTATCCTGAAGAAGTTGCCAGCTTCCATGTATCGCAGTACACTATAGATATCCTTCAGCCCCTTGTCTGCGTACTGAATCCCATGCTCAATTCCCGACCTCTTTATGATATCCCAAAAATCCTCCGAAGCTTTATCGTTCAACTCTTCCCATATGACTGCCCAGTGCTCAATGTCAACGATGCAGTGCTCTCCCGCTGAAAGAAAGTCAGTATAGATTTTTACAAGCTCTTTTGTAGCATCATCCATACCTTCTAGCTCAAAATAGACCTTGAGCGCTCTTCTTACTATTTCGGACGCTGAAATGCCCTTCTTCTTTGCCAGAATTCTGAGCATCTCTAATGATTTGCTGTCAAGGTTGACGGATGTTCGCATGAGGGTGAGGGGAGAAGTATATCCTATAAAAGTTATGCTAAATTACTACCAATTGTTAACACGTGGCAAGTTTTCGGAGAAAGTATTATTACGTTTCACAACATCCCCAAATGCTTATGGAATTAGATTTCGAAAAGAAGTTGATAGAGGAAGCAAACAGAGCAGAAAAACTTGCTCCTGAGCTCCATAGTAGGTATCACGGTAAAATAGAGATTTTTCCCAAGTGCCCTATACGAGGCTTGGAAGATTTTGCGGTATGGTACACTCCAGGCGTCGCTGCGGTGTGCAGAGAAATCGCAGAGGATGAGGACAAAGCCTTTGATTATACCAATAAATCCAACACCGTTGCAATAGCCACTGACGGCTCTAGGACTCTTGGTTTGGGAAATATAGGGGCTACAGCATCACTTCCCGTCATGGAGGGTAAAGCTCTGCTCTTCAAGTATCTGGGGGGTGTTGATGCGTTTCCTCTTGTTATCCAGCAGCAGGAGCCCGAGAAATTTGTGGAGATTGTGAGGGCTGTGTCTGCAGGTTTTGGGGGGATAAACCTTGAGGACATAGCTACGCCAAAATGCTTCCACATCCTCGAGAGGCTAAAACAAGAGTTGAGCATCCCGGTGTGGCATGATGACCAGCATGGGACAGCTACAGCCACGCTGGCAGCACTGATAAATGCTCTTAAGGTGGTAGGAAAGAGGAAGGAGGAGGTTAGAATAGTAGTATTCGGTGTTGGTGCTGCAAACTACGCAACCATAAACCTGCTGATTGCAGCAGGGTTTAATTCGGGAAACATACTGGCTGTTGACAGCCGTGGAATACTTGGAAGGCATCGAGATGATTTGAAAGGCAGCTACAAGTGGAGAATCTGCGAGATTACCAATGCAGATGGGATTGAGGGCGGAGTTGATGTGGCCTTAAAGGGTGCTGATGTTCTTATAGCTGCCTCAAAACCCGGGCCGGGTGTAATCAGGAAAGAGTGGATTTCAGAAATGAATGATGATGCCATCGTTTTTGCCCTCGCCAACCCAGTTCCAGAAATTTACCCATGGGATGCTAAGGAAGCTGGAGCGAGAATCGTTGCAACAGGGAGGAGCGACTTTCCCAATCAGGTGAACAATAGCTTAGTTTTTCCAGCACTCTTTAGGGGTGTTCTGGATGTTCGTGCGAAGGGGATTACAGAGGAGATGGCAGTGGAGGCTGCCTTAACCCTTGCCAGATTTGCCGAAGAAAAAGGGCTAGGCGAAGAGCACATAATACCCGATATGATGGAAACTGAAGTCTTCCCCATGGTTGCTGCTGCTGTGGGAGTCAAAGCAATCCAGCTTGGAATTGCAAGAAGGGAAATGAGCTTTGAGGAGCTAAGAGAGGAGGCAGAAAGGAAAATTATGGTGTCAGGGAGGAAGCTGAAAGTGCTGATGGATAGCGGGCTTGTTTAGCCATTGATTTTTAATTGTAAACCATTTAGCCCGTTTTTAGCCCACCCACCGTTCCCAAGCTTCATTCTGACAGTACATTCTAAATCTCATTAAATGAACCGAAATGAAACTCAGAGATGGCGGAGGGGCAGGGTGAGCGGGAGAAATGAAAGTTACCTTAAGTGAACCTTAAAGTGAAACGTGAGAATAATTTGAGATAGGAGAATAAACCAGAAGGGCGATATATTTATTAACTGTCCCACTGCCCCAACATCAATTCACGCTAACAGAGGTGTAAAAAGATGAAATCCGCATACACTTACATCAGAGAAGCCTGGAAAAAGCCTTGGGATGGTTACGTGGGCGAGCTGATGTGGTTGAGGTTGCAGAAGTGGAGAAGAGAGGGAGCGGTTGTCAGGCTGGAGAGACCAACCAGGCTTGACAGGGCCAGAGCTCTTGGCTACAAGGCAAAGAAAGGAATAATTGTTGTTAGGGTCAGGGTCAGAAGGGGTGGAAGGTACGTCAGGAGACCCAACAAGGGCAGAAAGACGAAGGGATTGGTTGTACACAGAAGAACGCCCAAGAAGAGCCTTCAGTGGATTGCAGAAGAGAGGGCAGCAAGAAGACATCCCAATATGGAAGTGCTCAATTCCTACTGGGTTGGAGAAGATGGAAAATACAAGTGGTTTGAAGTAATACTGATTGACAGGAACCATCCAGCTATAGTCAACGACCCGCAGCTTGGCTGGATATCTACCAAGAAGGGTAGAGTCTTCAGAGGCCTCACCTCTGCAGGCAGAAAGTCGAGAGGGTTGCGAAGAAAAGGCAGAGGTGCTGAGAAAGTCAGGCCAAGCCTGAGGGCCAACTTCAGGAAGTAATTCTTCTATTTTTATGAAGATTGAAAGAATTAACGTTAACGCTGTTGTTTACTCCACAGAGGATATGGAAAAGGTCGGAGAAGCCATAGCTACCCTTTTTCCATTCGAGTTTGAAATAGAAATTACAGATGCAACCGGCCACTACGGAAATCCCCTGAAATTTCTGGAAGTAAAACTGACGAAAAAAAGAGAAATCCAAGAGTTCTTGGAACACTTCGTATCCTCCTTAAGCGAAGAGGATATCCAGTATCTGCTAGAGACTCTTGAAGACAGAGTGGATGAGGAGGGAGTGCTACACCTCAGAATAGACAAGCAGAGGGCGTATCTCGGGGAGTTAGGAATTGTGGAGAGGGGAGATGCAATAGTAGTACGAATCAAAATCGTCACTTATCCTGCCAAGCGAGAGAAAATTATAGAAGCTGCAAGGAACCTCATCCGGATCAGTTTTGCTCCCCAGAACACACAGGGTTGATCTTCGATGCAAATTGATTTTCTGCGCTTCACGCCAGATAAAGAGTTCCTAAAATGTCTTGGATTTGAAAATGCAGTTGTTTTTGCTGAGAATGGGGATTTAGAGGGATATGAGAACCACAGTTATGTGAAAGGAGAAATTATAAGACCGGAAAATCCAGAAGATTTGAGAAAAAAGCTCAGAAAAGTAAGCAGAAAGAGTGTTGTAGGGGTTGAAAGCAACAGCATTTCCATAAATAGAGAGGCTGTGACAAGAAGAAGGGTCGATGTAATTCTGGACTCTGTGGGGCGGAGAATCGACTATGTCACCGTAAAGCTTGCCGCAGAAAAGGATGTTGTTATAGAAGTTTGTCTCTCCAAGTTCCTACTAACTAAAGGTGCAAGAAGGATGAGATTGCTGAGAGAGACAGAGGAGCTTCTTCGTTTAATAAAAAAGTTTGATACACCATTCGTTATCACCTCTGGGGCCTCAAACATTTACGAGATCAGAAGCGCCAGGCAACTGAGGGATTTCTTCTCATTTCTGGGTGCTGAGATCAAAAAAGCCGAAAAACATGCAGAGATACTCTTCAGGAAGTTTGCTGACGCAAATTTCATAATGAATGGGCTCGAAATCGAAGAGAGACCATGAAAGGTTTGCCACCCTCACTTCGTAAGAGAAAAAGATATATTGCGTTCCACTTGATAGCTGAAGACAGAGTAAGCAAAGTGGATCTCAGCAGGGCACTGCTTGACGAGTTGCTGTCTCTCTTCGGGGAATGGGGAGCAGACGAAGTGTGGTTGGAATACTTTGATGGCGAACTTGGCATAGTTGGATGTTACCACGCATCCTTGGAGAAAGTTAAAGTAGCTATAACTCTCATGAGCAGAGTAGGAGAAGTGAAGGTAAATCCCGTAGTCCTAGGAGTCAGCGGGACAATAAAAAGGTGTAAGAAAAAATACTTGGAGGTGTTGAAAGGTGCATCTTCCGCAAATGGGTTATGATCGGGCTATAACAGTGTTCAGCCCGGACGGAAGGTTGTTTCAGGTTGAATATGCCAGAGAGGCAGTTAAAAGAGGGGCAACAGCCATTGGTGTTAAAACTACTGAGGGAGTCATTCTTGTAGCCGACAGACGTGTGGCCAGTAAATTGCTGGAAGCCGATACAATTGAGAAGATATACAAGATAGATGAGCATGTTTGTGCTGCCACTTCTGGTTTGGTTGCTGATGCTAGGGTTTTGATAGATCGGGCAAGACTGGAGGCCCAGATCAATAAACTGACCTATGACGAGCCAATAAGTGTTAAGGAGCTTGCAAGGAAAATCTGCGATTTCAAGCAGCAGTACACCCAGTATGGAGGCGTCCGCCCCTTCGGTGTTTCACTCCTGATCGCTGGCGTTGATGAAAAGCCAAAACTCTATGAAACCGACCCAAGCGGTGCGTTGCTGGAATATAAAGCAACGGCAATCGGAGCGGGAAGGAATGTCGTCCTTGAATATTTCGAGAAGGAATATAGTGATGATATCAGTTTTGAAGATGCAATAATAAAAGCCCTCGTAGCCATGGGTAAGGCCATTGAGGGCGAATTGAGCGTTAGCGGAATTGAAATGGGTATTGTTAAGGTGGAAGATAAGAAGTACAGGGAAGTAATCGGAGAAGAGCTTGAAAAATACCTTGAGAAAGCCAACGAGATCATAAGGAGTGAACTCTCCAAACAGTAAGGTGTCCGGAAATGGTATCTCTGGACAAGGCAGTGATTGCACGGCTTAAGAAGGGAGGAGAGAATTTCGAGGTTCTCGTAGACCCATATCTGGCAAAGGATCTGAAGGAAGGTAAGGAAGTTGATATGGGGGAGCTTCTTGCAGCAGAAGAAGTGTTCCATGATGCAAAGAAAGGGGAGAGAGTTAGCAGCGAAGACCTGATGAAATTTTTCGGGACGACCAACGTTAAAGAAGTGGCAGAGAAGATAATAAGGGAAGGTGAGGTTCAGATAACTGCTGAACAGAGGAAGGAGATGCAGGAACAGAAAAGAAAGCAGATAGTGGATTTCATAAGGCGAAATACCATAGATCCGAGAACTGGCGCTCCTCATCCTCCTACACGTATAGAAATGGCGATGGAAGAGGCTAAAATCCATATTGACATCTTCAAACCCATTGAAGCCCAGATTAAAGACATAGTCAAGTCCTTAAAGCCAATATTGCCCCTGAAGTTTGAGGAAATAGAGATTGCCATAAAAATTCCGCCGGAACATGTAGGAAAGGCTGTTAATACCCTCTACAGCTTTGGAAACGTAACGCAGGAAGAATGGCAGAAGGATGGGAGCTGGATATGCGTTATGAGAATACCATCTGGAATGCAGGGAGATTTGATGGATTTGCTGGGCAAAGTGGCCAAAGGAGAGGCCCAGACAAAAATATTAAGGAGGATTCAGGGATGAGTGAGAAAAGTGAGAAAAGAGTAATCGTAATGCCCGGAGACCTTGTTTCCACCAATCCGAGAGCAGCCGGTTATGGCACATATGTTGAGAACGGAAAGGTTTACGCAAGGGTTTTGGGGTTGCTTGATAAAACAGACACATCCGTAAGGATAATACCCCTTAATGGAAAATATGTCCCATCACCCAACGATGTGGTGATAGGCATAGTTCGGGAAGTAGCCGGAAACGGCTGGGTTGTTGATATAAACTGCCCTTACCAGGCTTTTCTCCCAGCTCAGGAGAACCCAGAATGCAGGCCGGGGAAGAAAGCCAACGATGTTCTTGACATAGGCGATGCAATTATAGCAAAGGTCGTCAGCATAGACCCCAAGATGAAGGTGACGCTTACAATGAAAGACAGAGTTTGTCGACCCATAAGGTTTGGAAGGATCGTCGCAATCAACCCGGCGAGGGTCCCCAGAGTCATAGGAAAGAAAGGGAGCATGATAAAGCTGCTCAAGTCCGAACTGGGAATACAGATTGTTGTTGGGCAAAATGGTCTGGTTTGGATAAGTGGAGATAGGAGAAAGGTGAACATCGCAGAGGAGGCTATCTACATTATAGAGAGCGAAGCTCACACCGAAGGGCTGACGGACAGGATAACTGAATTTGTGAAGAGAAGAAAAGAGGAACTAGAAAAGGAAGGTACTAGAAATGGTTGAAGTTGATTTAAGGAGGTAATTAACTTGGAGGAATTGAAGCTTATTATGGATGGAAAAAGGCTTGATGGTAGAGGTTTTGATGAACTCAGGCCCATTAAAATTGAGGTTGGCGTGCTTAAGAGAGCTGATGGCTCTTGCTATCTCGAAATGGGTAGGAATAAGGTTATGGCTGCGGTTTACGGGCCGAGAGAGGTGCATCCAAAGCATCTGGCCGATCCCAGTAAGGCTATCGTGAGATACCGCTACAACATGGCACCGTTCAGCGTTGAGGAAAGGAAGAGACCTGGGCCGGACAGAAGAAGTGTTGAAATATCAAAAGTTAGTAGAGAGGCGCTGGAGACGATTATTATGACTGAAATGTTTCCCAGGAGTGCTGTGGATATATTCGTCGAGATACTCCAAGCTGATGCAGGAAGCAGAACAGCCTGCTTGAATGCTGCCAGCGTAGCACTCGTTGATGCAGGCATTCCCATGAAAGGAATCGTTACCAGCGTTGCTGTGGCTAAAGTGGATGGGCAGATTGTCTTGGATCCCATGAAGGAAGAAGACAATTACGGCGAAGCAGACATGCCCTTTGCTTTCGTAATAAGGAATGGCAAAATAGAGTCAATCGCTCTTCTCCAGATGGACGGCAATATGACGAGGGATGAAGTTAAACAGGGACTGGAGCTTGCCAAGAAAGGAGCCATGGAAATTTATCAGCTTCAAAGAGAGGCGATTATGAAAAAATATAGAACAGAGGAGGAGGAAGAATAATGCCTGAAGATATCCTTGTTGACATCAGGAGAGATTATGTCCTCTCGAAGCTCAGGGATGGGGAGAGAATAGATGGAAGAAAGCTTGATGAATTCAGGAAGATAGAGATAAAGACCAACGTCATTGAGAAAGCCGAGGGCTCAGCCCTTGTGAAACTCGGCGATACTCAGGTTATGGTTGGCATCAAGATGCAGCCAGGTGAGCCTTATCCCGATACTCCTGACAGGGGCGTAATTATAACGAACGCCGAGCTTGTTCCTCTCGCCTCCCCGACCTTCGAGCCTGGCCCTCCCGATGAGGGTTCAATCGAGCTTGCCAGAGTGGTTGACAGAGGTATAAGAGAAAGTAAGGCCATAAACTTGGAGAAGCTCTGCATAGAGGAAGGAGAGAAGGTGTGGATTATTTTCATCGACATACACGCTCTCGATGACGACGGAAACCTTATGGACGCTTCAGCTCTTGCAGCAATCTCTGCATTACTTACAACAACCGTGCCAGCAGAGAAATTTGAACTTGGAGATGACTACCCGCTTCCGGTCAGAAACCTACCTGTTTCAGTCACATCGTTACTCGTTGGCGAGAGAATACTGGTTGACCCTACAAGAGACGAGATGAGCGTCGGTAACAACTTCGTGACCATGATAACCGATCAGGACGACAACTTTGTAGGCATGCAAAAGAGCGGAACTTTCTTGCTGAGTGAGGAAAAGTTTTATGAACTGATGGACGTCAGCATCGAGAAAGCCCGACAGATCAGAGAAATACTCAAAGATATTTAGAAATATTTAGGGTTACTGAAGTTATTGGGGTGTCAGAAGATGGCGAGAACAAAGAAAGTTAAATCCGCTGGAAGGTTTGGTCCAAGATACGGTATCAGGGTCAGGAAAGTAGTGATTGCTATTGAAAGGGAGCAGAGGAAGAGATACGTGTGCAGAAAATGCGGCAAGAAAGCTGTTAAAAGAGCTGGAACCGGAATCTGGGTGTGCAGAAAATGCGGCCACAAGTTTGCTGGTGGGACATACATACCGGTAACCTCTGCTACAAAGATGATGGAGCAGGCAGCTGCTAAGGCTGCAAAGGGGTGAAAACAAAGCATGCAGTACAGATGCTTGGTTTGCGGTGCTGAAGTTGACGCAGACCTTGAGAGAAACATTTTGCAGTGTGTTAAGTGTGGAAACAGAATATTGATGAAGCCAAGGCCACCAGCCTTAAAAAAGAGAGTGAAGGCCATTTAAGGCCTTAGGTCCTGTTTCAAACCCAATTAAATTTTAAATCCATAAAAATCCATAAAACACTCTCTAAATTCTTTTTCTGTTTTTCCTGAATATATCTAGCAAGCCCACGCCAGCCAATGCGAATACAACCATTGTCACTTCAAAGCCCGGTGATTTCTTCTCTGTAACTATTTTCTCTGGAGTTTCTGTCTTTTTCGGAGTTACTCTTGGTGTTGGTGTTTCTGTTACCCCTGAACCAGTTCCTGCGAAACTCCTAATATATTCTAGTACCTCAGATATTTCTTTATCAGACAAATCTGAAAATGCGGGCATGTTCCCCTTTCCATTCTTTATTGCATCTATCAGCTCTTCATCCGTCTCCTTTGCCCAGAATTCCTTGTTCGAAAAGTCAACACCATTCATTTTCTGGCCATCTCCCTTCTCTCCGTGGCACATGAGGCACTTCTTCTCGTATATCTCTTTTCCGGAGTCTTCGGAATCCTCAGAATCTGCGGAAGCCACAGGGATCACAGGAATCGCTATTATGGTAGCTAACACTACAAGCAAAATCAGAATTGCAGACACTCTTAGTATTCGTCTGACGTTTCCATCTATATTTACATCTATACTTACATTTTCCTTACTTCTCATCTCATCACTTTTGCTTTCCATACTATCACCCCATAAAGACTGAGAGGAGTAGATACATCAGAAATACTGCCCCAAGATGGGGGCTGCTCAGCCTGAAAAGCCTATAATGGTTGGTTCGTACATTAAACAGCAATTTTACCAGCGGGTAATTTAGAAGTCCGATCATGAAGAGACTCAACCATATTGGCTCCAGCATCAAGAAGGCTGCAAAGCTGTCAGCGATATAGAGGGCCGTGAACACCAGTATCATCCTCAAAACTTTCTCTTTGTCACTGACGACTGGAAGCATCGGAACTCCTGCTTTTTTGTAATCTTCTTTGTAGAAGAGGGCAAGGCTCCAGATGTGTACGGGTGTCCAGAATATTATGAGCAGGGCCAGAATCAGGGGTTGAAAGGCTATCAACTCACCGGTCATTGCAGAGTGGGCCCCCAGAATCGGTGCAGCCCCTCCAGGAGAAGCGATCAGTATGTTGTAGGAAGTCTGAGTCTTCAGTCGGTAGTTGTAGGAAATAACAAAAACTGCCCCAATTATGCCCCAGAAGAGCACGTAGATGTTTATTGTGGCTGCAAGAATCAGACCGGAGAGCAGCAGCACCACTCCGAAAATCAACGCCTCCCTAGGGCTGACCTCTCCTTTTGGCAGAGGTCTGCTTCTTGTTCTACTCATTATGGAATCCATTTCTCTGTCTAAATAGCATGTTATGGTGTTTGTACCCATGCAGCTCAGCAATACAGATAGCGTTAGCACTCCAAGGGCCTTCGTGTTCTCTGCATCTCCACTATAAACAGAGAAAGCCTCAACTACAGCCGTCAGCAATAGCAGAGCGGACAGTTTGGGTTTTGTCAGGATGACAAAGCTCCTCGCTCTTGAAAAAAATTTAAAGAAATTATTCCAGATAGTGGCCATACTCGATCCCTCTGGCAAGCTTGCTGGCCATGAGGACTGCTATAATGCCGAGACCGATGTAAGCAACGGCTGACAGAGAGTATGGAATCCAGATGTTCCCGTACTGAAGGACGCTGCTGGACGAAAAGCTCCAGAGTCCAGTGGTTCCGATGAGGGCAAAGAATACGGCTAGCACAACCAAGAATGGAAAGCCCTCGAAGGTTGTAAACCAGCTCCTCTTTACCTCTGGAGGCTGATAGCTTTCGTTCTCCACCGGGAATAGCAGATGTCTCAGCATTGATGATGCAAGGTAGATATAGCCCAAGAACACCATGCCCCCTCCAATCACAATCCCAGGAACGAAGGGGAATCGGGCTTCCAGCACTTTCTGCCAGGGTTCCGCAAGAATCCAGTAGTGGTAAATCTGGACTGTTCCAGCAAGGCCGAAAGATGTAGCCAGCACTATCTGTCCCACAAACATGAGCCAGAAGGCCTTCTTACCCCATGAGACGAAGGTTCTGTCCACAGGCTTCCCTGTCAAGTCCGGGATTGCAAGATACAGCAGGGCTATTGCTCCCATTGCAAAGGCCATCATGCATTCGTGTCCGTGGCTGGGTGTAACCCAGGTTCCATGCTCCCACCAGTTAGTCCAGGGCCAGGTCTGGATTAAACCCAGAAGTGAAACGCCGACGAATCCGAATATCAGAATGCCAACCATGAAGTAGAGACTTGGAATGTTGGGGAAGGGCTGCTCGAGTTCTTTGGCAATTTTCAGAGATTCGAGGGCCATAAGAGCTAGCGGAACAATCTCAAGAACGCTGATGACACCACCAAGCATTATCCAGAATGTGGGTGTTCCTATCCAGAAATAGTGGTGCCCTTGTCCAACTATACCAGAAGTTGCAGCCAATATCACGTCGTAGAAAATATACTTATCAACCACCTTCCTGACCCTCGGATCAGGGATTATCAGCATCAGAACTAGACCTATTGCCCCCGCATATGCGATTTCCAAGGCTCCTTCCACCCAGTAGTGAACTGTCCACCATCTGAAGTACTCACTGGTAACCACGCTCTTGAAGAACAGGTTGCCTGGGATGTAGAGTAAGAAAGTGCCAGCTGCTCCAATCACAAGTGCCCACAGGGCTAGAGGCCACTCTCTCGGGCTGGGCAGGGTTTTTTGAACCACCAATGCAACAATCATGAAGCCTATGAAAATCAAGATGTCCCACAGCCTTCCTGCCTCAACATACTCCTTGCCTTCAACCAGCATTGGCTGATTTGCAACCCATATATTGTTCCCAGTCTGCATAACCGGCAGGGTTGCGAATATGCCTATGGTCACTAAAACCAACACCACTGCCAGCAACTTAACCAGTCCCTGCCCCCATAAGTCTCTCTTAGACAGCATGGGTGTCATGTAGAACACAGCTGCAAAGGTAGCAGAGAAAAGCCAGAGTATCAGTGCATTCAAATGATAGGCTCTTATTAGGTTGAAATTTGCTATGCCCGATAACAGATCTGGGTTAATGTAGTAGAAGGCTAGAAATCCTCCGGCAATTAACTGAACCAGAAACAATACCAGCGCTACAACAGCAAAGGGCAGTGCAAGCATTTGGGATCTGTACTCAGGCATACTATCACCCCCTCGCATACCAATAAAACATTCCAAAGACCAGAAACACCGTAAACACCACTGTCAGCACCCAGTAAACGAGCCATGCGTCAAAGCTTTCGTACCACCTCACTGCATTCTTATCGAAGCTGGAGGCAAAGCTATAGTCATTGTCTTTCATAGGTGGCCAGTTGTTGGTGTTCAGATCTTTCAGATAGAGCATCCAAGCAGTCAGGGCATCGATTTCTTCATCTGACAAGTGGAAGGGCATGAACTTGGTTCCAGCGTAGGCAGAGAGCAGGGATTTGATATTGTCTCCATCTCCAGCCTTTCTGGCAACGTATGTCAGTTCGGGAGCATAGTATGCTCCATTACCCACGATAGTGTGGCAGCCCATGCAGTTGTAGTCGATGGCCACCTTCCACCCCTCGAGAGCAGTTGAACCTCTATAGGTTATAACCTCTGGGTCTGGGTTTCTCCCAGGATCAATGGACAGTGGCGTCAGTATCACAATCAGTAGAATGGCGAAGGCCACCATGAACTTTCCAAGCCTCTCGAAGGGTATTTCCTCCGCTTCAGCCCTCTTTGCCTTTCTGGCATAATGGACGTACAGAATCAATGCCGCTGCTATTCCCGCTATAAAGGCACTGAAAAAGAATATTTCATAGGCGTACGTCATGGTGTAATTTTTATTCATAATTAATTTCTTAATTTTCCCTAAAATTTAAGGGTATAATCCTTTTAAATATCAGTTTTCGGTCACAATCTTCCCTAAAATTTACGGGAAATGGTTGATATACTTAACAGTGTTAAATTTGAATGGTGTCGGGTATGGTTGAGCTTGACCCAATTGCAGAATTTAGAGAAGATCATAGAAAGGTGAGAGATGGATTGCTTGGGCTTGCAGATGCCCTTGAATCCAAGAATATTGGAAAAGCGGGAGAAATCCTTGGAGAGTTGAACAATTTGCTTGGGCCTCACTTCAGATTTGAAGAAGAAGCTTTGTACCCAGCCCTCAGGAGATTTTTAGGTGAATATGTGGATGAACTTTTGAAAGAGCATGATGGGGCGATAGAAGCAGCAAAAGAGCTTGCAAGATTGATCGGAAAAGGTGAAATTGGAGATGATGAGGCAAAGGAGGCTGCCAGCAAAACAAGAGCACTTTTGGTGCATGTTTCTAACTGTGATGGATTAGCTATACTGGCTGAGAGGCTTGATGCTGCTGAAATTCAGAATCTTGGCAGAAAATTTGCTGAAATTAGAGATGAAGGAATCCCATTACTCGACTGGGCTGAGAAAATCAGGAAAAAGGGATCTTGATGAGCAACAATCTTGCCATAATTTTTCATAGCGGAACATATGATCGGGTCAATCACGGATTGTCCTTAGCTTTAGCCTCTCTGGCCATGGGAAATAAGGTGAGGATGTTCTTTACCCACCTTTCTCTGAAATACCTGATCAAAAACGAGTCAGAATCAGATTTTATGGCCCTTCTTACCTTCAGTGAAGATGATGAGTATTACAAAACCAGATTCGAGAACTTTCTAAGGGAAGGCCATATCCACAGCATTCAGGAGTTACTAAAGGAGTGCAAAACCCTGAAAGGGGAGATTTACGTTTGTGCAGCGTCGATGGCCCTTCTAAACATCACAAGGGATGAGCTTATTCCTGAAGTAGACAAGACAGCTGGCATAACCACCTTCCTGTCAGAGGTTAACGGTTTTCAGATTTTGTTTATTTGATTTTACCTGATTTTACTAAAATCTGTTTTGAAATCCTTTTTGAACCTCTGAAGGGAGTTTCACAATCTTATAATCTTAAACCCAATTACTTTAAATCTCCTACCATCATCAAATCTACTCCAAGAAAGTTGTAATATCAGAAATCTGAAAACTGGAAAAATTCGAGAAAAAAATTATGGTCAATGTATCTCGCTTCCGTATCTCTTTTTCAGCATGAAGGATATTGTTATGGATATCAGTGCTAGAGCCACGTAAACAACAAAACCTCTGGCGTATCCTAGCTCTCCGAACATATCCACGAAAACTCCTAGGATTGGTGGAACTACGAATCCTCCGAAGGCGCCCAGACCACCGACCCATCCGCTTGCACCTCCAACAGCCTCTGGCACATATTTGGCTACGAGCTTGAACACTGCAGCGTTGGCTATGCCCATTCCAGCACCGATGAAAATTTCTCCGATTAAAGCGGGACCGAAGCTTGTGGAGAACATTAGTATTGCGGCTCCAATTAGAACTAGGGAGAAGCTCATTATTGCTGTTCTCTCTCCACCCATTCTGTCACTGAGATGCCCACCGTAAACTCTGATAAAGGATGCCAGCAATGAAAAGCCGACGCCACCAAGAATGCCGGCAGTCCTTATGTCAAAGCCGTGAAAAAGTCGCCAATAAGTGGGGAACCAGGTGGTCAGAGCCAGGAAACCACCGAAGGATGTGAAGTAAAGAGCAACAAGAGCCCAGGTTCTGCTAATCCTTGCAGATATCTTGAGGGCATCGATGAGAGTCCCTGAAGGGAACAACTCTTGGCCAAGTTGCTTTGCAACACTGACTGCCTCATCTCTCGGCACACCCTTCTTTCTTAGCTGGAAATAGTAGGCATCATGGGCAATTATGGCGTAGATAATTGTTCCTGCCAGTAAAAACAGGAACCATGCAGCATAAGCGCCTGCAAGCCCTAAAGCAGCCAGTGCAAAGGGAATTATCAGAGTAAAGAAGCCTGGAGCAGTGTTCCCAAGTCCGGCATAGGTGCCCAAAGCCCAACCCTGTCTTCTCTGGGGGAACCAGTAGGAGGTCTGAGGGATGCCAACTGAGAATGTGGCAACTCCACACCCGCTCAGAGCCCCGAACAGAAGGATGAATGGATACATCTCCATTGTGAGATTATCTGGGTAGTATGCAAATAGTATTGCTGTAAGTCCTGCCATACCTATTACAGACAGCGATAGCAGCGTTAGTAGAGGTTTCTTGCCACCAACCTTGTCAACCCATGCACCGAATGGAATCCTGAGTAAGGAACCGGTCAGCTGGGGTATTGCCACAAGCAATCCCAGCATGGCTCCAGAAAGCCCCATCACATCCTTGAACTCCTTGGCGGTTGGCCCGTAGAGGGCGACAGCAGCAAAGCCGACGAAGAATCCAAGAGTTGCAGCTATCAGTCCTTCAGTTGGATTTCCTTTTAGCCCATATTTATTTTTCAGCTCCTCAACACTAATTTCCATCATTTTCACCACCTCTTTACAACTCCTTCACATTCCTGCATTCCTTCCATCATTCCTCTTCATCATTCCCTCCATATTCCAATATCCAGGTCTCACGATCTCACTTCCCCAGTTGCTTCTCTCTCCTTACCCACCTGTAAAGAATCGGCGGGTCTTTCAAGTAATCCAGTGGAAGGAACAGAAAGTGTACCAGTTTTGTGAAGGGCAGTACTGCCAGAATCAGAAAGGCTCCAGCCACATGTAATTTGAACACCAGTGGGAGTCCGGAAACAAAACCTATTTGAGGGTTCAGAGTCAGCAGCGAGTACAGCCAGGGAACAGCTGTATGGAGGTACCATTCCATCCCCCACCTGACAAAAAGCCCCATGTAAACTCCAGTTGCTGCCTGAAGAAGTATGAGCAAGAGCAGTACCCAGTCCGCATAGCTGGTAACAGCTCTGACGACGCCTGAAAATCTCCGCACGAGCAGTATAATACTTCCAAAAAGAGTCATCAGACCGAGACCTAAAGCTATGCTTTCCAGAGCGATGAGAGCTGATAAATCGGACAGCAAGGACTGGATAGTTGAGGGGAAAAGAAAACCTATAATGTGGCCGGCAAGAATCAGTACCACACCATAGTGCCAGGGAATACTACCCCAGTACAGACTCCTCCTCTCCAAAAACTGTGTGGAAAATGTACTCCAGTCCAGCCTGTTGGAGAAGTAGCGGTATGGTGTCACGAAGATTGCGAGAGCTATAGCAAAATACGGCAGTACAGCAAAAATCAGAACATCGAGCATTTTATCACCCCCTTACCTAGGTTTCTCCCATTTTTTGGATTTTCACCACCACCTGAACCAACATCTGCATCAGAAATGCATAAAATATATGAGAGGAGAATAGGCTGCCTGTAGGGAGTATCCTTCTTCTCCACTTTTCTCCGCATCTTATTTAGCCCATCTATTACGAAATTAACAATAAACTCTTTTCTATCCTCTCTTCCAAGGTAGGATAGAAAATCCATGATAACGGAAATGTGGTCGGGCAACTCATTTTTGGGCACTTCAAAGCCGTGAATTCTGTAGATTTCCTTAAGCTTCACCATGTATTCTCCTTTTTTATAACTTTCACCATATAAATAATGTGAGATGTATGGTGGGCAGAGGGGAAAGATATCAAAGGTCCTGACGTATTCCTCCTGCACTTCCCACAGCTCAGAGGTATTCAGAAATTCTGCGAACTCGTCTAGCAGTTGTTCAGTATAGATTTCGTTTATAAGATATGACAGCCTCTCTACAGACTTTTTCAGCTCTGAAATATCTCTGGGATCTCTGGGATATTGAAAAAGAGTCGAGAGAAGTCTGTAGCACTCAGCCCTTGAATCTGCCGACTCCCTCATAATCCTCCCCTCGGCTTGGCAATTATACCAAACCCTCTACCACCCCTCCTTTCATCAGATGGGGCAACATCTAGGTACTCCCTGTGCAAGGACGGTATTGTGTAGCGTTCATGGTAACTTGCGACGGTGAAAAGGCGATAAAGTCTCTCTGTTGCGCCAGTATCTAGGGATGCTTTCCTCAAAATCTGTTCATCTGGACTCTCTCCCAAATTTTTCGCCCTCATATATGCTCGCAACGCAATCAGCTTCTGAAGGGCGTCAACCACCACGTCTTCATTTCCAGCTGAAAACAGCTTGGATAGGTATCTGACGGGAACTCTCAGGTGCTCCATATCTGGAATGGCTTCATGGTCTTCCACATCATAGGCTATTCTCTGGGTCGCCAGTACAGGTGAGAGTGGTGGTACATAGAATGTCATGGGCATTGTTCTGAATTCTGGATGGAGAGGCAGAGCAACTTCGAACTCTCTAATCAGAGCATAGGCTGGAGATTTGATTGCAGCATCAAGCCAGCTGTCCGGTACCCCATTCTCTTTTGCAGCTCTTCTTATCATTTCATCCTTTGGATCTAGAATTATTCTCCTCTGGGCTTCGACAAGCTCCTCGTCTCGGACTTTCAAAGCCACATCCAGTCTGTCAGCATCATAGAGGATCACTCCCACATATCGAATTCTTCCAACGCAACTATGGGCGCATGCGTTCGCCTGGGCAGTTTCAGTCCGAGGATAGCAAAAAATGCATTTCTCCGACTTGCCAGTGTTCCAGTTATAGTAAACCTTCTTGTATGGACAGGCAGATACACAAAATCGCCATCCTCTGCATGTGTTCTGGTCAACAAGCACGATTCCGTCTTCTCCACGCTTGTAGATGGCGCGCTGTGGGCATGCTGCAACACATGCCGGATTTAGGCAGTGATTGCAGATTCTGGGAAGGTAGAACATGAACAGCTTTCCGAAACTGCTTATGATTCTCCTTTCATCCAAATTAACATCGTTTTCTGCATAGAGGGGGGAGCCGCTCAGATCATCGTCCCAGTTGGGGCCGAATTCTATGTCTATTTTCTCTCCTGAGATGAGAGACACCGGTTCTGCAACAGGCTGGTCATCTGCCTCAGGTGCATTGTAGAGGTTAGCATAATCGTATGTCCAGGGATGATAGTAATCCTCTAGCTTTGGCATGTAAGGCTGGTAGAATATGTTGAGGAGGGTTGAGAACTTACCAAAGGCTCTGAGCTTGACGTAATTCCCCTTAAGTACCCATCCGCCTTTGTACTTTCTCTGATCCTCCCAGAATTTCGGATACCCGGCTCCAGGCTTTGTCTCAACATTGTTCCACCACATGTATTCCGCTCCCCTCCTGTCACTCCAGATGTTCTTGCAAGCTATGCTGCAAGTGTGACAGCCAAGGCATTTGTCCAGATTGAAGACCATAACAAGCTGAGCTCTCACATCCATGGCTATCACCTCCTCAGCTTCTTTACAACAACGTAGGTGTCCCTGTTCACACCTGTCGGCCCCCAGTAGTTGAAGTAGTAGCTAAACTGGGCATAGCCTCCAACCATCAGAATTGGCTTTAGGCGGGTCCTAGTAACGCTGTTGTGTACTCCGCCTCTCCTCCCAGTTTTCTTGGACTTAGGTATGTAGAGTGTCCTTTCTGGAGCATGGTACATTATGGCCATTCCTCTGGGGACTCTGGCAGACACAACGGCTCTACAGACAATTACACCGTTGCTGTTATATACTTCAACCCAGTCGTTATCGTTTATTCCGGCAGTTCTGGCATCCTCATCGTTTATCCAGACCACCTGACCGCCTCTGGATATTGTAAGCATTCTCAGATTGTCGTAATAAGTGGAATGAATGCTCCACTTCCCATGAGGTGTTATGAAATTCAGAATAAGGCCTTCATCACCCTCTATCTCGTCCAGCATCCTTGGACTTATTTTAGGCTTGAATGTTGGCAGCATTTCATAGAAAGCGAGATAATAGGGATGATCTAAGTAGAGCTCCTGTCTTCCGCTAAGCGTTCTCCAAGGTATTTCATATTCCACATTCAGGGTATATGGTGCATAAGTTCTTCCGTCGTTTATGTTCCCACTCCAAACTGGGCTGGTTATAATGCGTTTTGGCTGAGCCTTAACGTCTTCGAACGTTATCCTATAGCTCCGATATGGCTCCACTATCTGGCTTAAAGGCTTTCCTATTTTCTTTTCCAGGTTCTTGAATCCTCTGTAGCTTATCTCACCATTTGTTTCGGGAGCGAAGGTAAGAATGATGTTAGCCACGGTCACATCTTCCTCGAGAGAGACGTATCTGTTGCCATTCCATTCAATCGTTGGAAATTCATTGAGAATTTCCTCGTAAATATCGCTGGCATCCCAACTAACGCCGTGGGCACCTAGAGTTTTTATTCCTGGCCCGAGAGTGATGAAGCGTTTATAGAGATTGGCATAATCCCTCTCCACGATTATAAGTTTGGGCATAGTTTTGCCTGGTATGGCCTCACATTGACCGAGTTTCCAGTCCTTAACGTCACTCTGTGTTAGTTCTTCCGGTGTGTCGTGTAGCAGGGGTGCCATTATTACATCTTTGACAGGCTTCGGGAAGTGTTTCGATGCCAGTTCGCTGAACTTCTTTGCTATAAGCTTGAAAATTTCCCAGTCAGATTTTGCTTCCCAAGCAGGTGATGTAGCCCCTCCCAAGCAATTTATGAACGTGTGGAGGTCCGTTGACTGAATATCGTTCTTCTCATACCAGTGAGCTGCTGGCAGGACGATATCTGAATAGACGGCAGTTGAATCCATCCTGAAGTTAAGATCAACTATGAGGTCAAGCTTTCCTTCTGGCGCATCTCTCCATACTACTTCGCTGACAAAGTCCTTTGCAACTTCTCTCGCCATTACGTTGCTGTTTGGAGCTCCAACAAAATGCTTCAGGAAGAACTCATGACCTTTCGGGCTTGAACCTATGGCATTTCCTCTCCAGATGAACCAGATTCTTGGCCAGTTCTCTTCGGCATCAGGGTCTTCGATAGCAAACTTCAACTTACCTTCCTTCAATTTGTCCACAATCCATTTTCTCACTTCATCGTCACTCTTTGCTCCCTCTTTCTGGGCTTCCTCTACCAATTTTAAGGGGTTCTCGTTGAATTGTGGATAGAAGGGCAACCATCCTAGGCGAACTGCCTTGACGTTGTAATCTATTGTGTGCTCAGGCAACCCATCTCCATCAACGGGTTCAATGTAACTGCACCTGTCGTACCTCCACTGGTCGGTGTGGACATAGTAGAAACTCGGGGAGTTCTGGAGGCGTGGTGGTTTCACCCAGTCCTGAGCAAAAGCAACGACAGCCCACGAAGCAACTGGAGCCACCTTCTCCTGACCAACGTAATGGGCTAACCCCCCACCATTTTTGCCTACACTTCCTGTAAGTATCAGAGCTGTTATAACAGCCCTGTAATTCAGGTCGTTGTGGAACCAGTGATTCAGACCTGGGCCGATGATAGCTAAGTTTCGCCCCTCAGTCTTCTCTCCATTCTCAGCCCATTCTCTGGCTATTTTGATTACAGTCCTTCTGCCAACTTTAGTATACTTCTCTTGCCATGCTGGTGTGAAGGGTTTATTATCGTCGTAGCTTTCAGGATAGTCCCCTGGCAGGCCCCGAGAAATGCCGAGATGTGCTGCCAGTAAATCGAAGACTGTTGTAACAACTACTTCCCCTTCCTTAGTTTTTACAACCTTTGCAGGAACGCCTCGTATACTCTCACCGTATTCGTCATAATAAAATCTCACCATTACTGTTTCTTCACCCATTAGACTGAGTTTTACGTCTATCTCTTCTCCATCTACTGCGTCCTTCATTTCCAGATTCCATTTACCTTCAATACTGCTCCATCTGAAGCCGATGCTTCCGTAGGGTATTCTGACCTCTCCATTGTCGTCTATTACACAGAGAATCCATTCAGCATTCTCAAGTACTTCACCCTTCTCAATTTCAGATGCCCTCAGAAAGCGATCCGGGACGTAAACATCTCCATCTTTTCTAAGTTTTACTAGGAACGGCATATCTGTGTATTTCTTGGCGTATTCTAGGAAGTATGGAGTCTCTTTCTCGAAATAAAACTCTTTCATAATGACATGGTTGGCAGCCATCCAGAAGGCAGCATCATGTCCCTGTTCAACTGGTACCCATACGTCTGCATACTTGCTGACTTGGCTGTAGTCTGGAGAGAACACAACAACTTTTGCACCTCTATATCTGGCTTCAGAAAGATAGTGGGTGTCAGGCGTCCTGGTCATATTCAGGTTGGAGCCCATTATGGCTATGAATCCGGCATTGTACCAGTCAGCTGACTCGTTAACGTCGGTCTGCTCACCCCATATTTGCGGTGAAGCTGGTGGTAAGTCGCAGTACCAGTCATAAAAGCTTAGGCAGACTCCTCCAAGAAGCTGGAGAAATCGGGCTCCAGATGCATAGCTCACCATCGACATGGCAGGGATGGGTGTAAAACCGATTACTCTGTCAGGTCCGTATCTCTTAATGGTATAGAGGGTTGATGCGGCTATTATCTCTACTGCTTCATCCCAGTCAGCCCTTCTGAATCCACCCATTCCCCTCTTTTTTACATACTTGTTTCTGAGCTCAGGATTTTCAACTATGCTCTTCCAAGCTTCAACAGGGTCACCATATTTTGCCTTTGCCTCCCTCCAAAGGTCCAAGAGAGCTCCCCTTATGTAGGGAAACTTTGGACGGAGTGGGCTGTAAAGGTACCATGATGCGCTAATTCCTCTTTGGCACCCTCTTGGCTCATAATTTGGTATTCCGGGGCTGAAACTGGGGTAATCTGTAGCTTGAAGCTCCCAAGTTACGATACCATCCTTTACGTAAATCCACCAGCTGCAGCTTCCGGTGCAGTTTGCTCCGTGAGTACTCCTAACAACTTTGTCATACTGCCACCTGTTGCGGTAGAATTCCTCCCAGCTCCTTAATTCTGGAGAAAACACATCCTTTATACGTTCTGACATTATTTCACCCTCCCGTAATATATAGCTGCGACAATCATGGCCAGCAGGAAAAGTCCGAGACCTGACATTGGATAGATTGTCGTACTTCTTTCTTTGGATTCAGCAGCTTCCTTGAAAAATTCGATTAATGCAGCAATTTCATCGTCTGTCAGCCTCTTTCCGGCATAAATATCTTTCATAACCGGAAACTGGAGACTTTTAAGTGCACCGTAAACTCCCTTATCCCCCAATCTTGTGTAAAGGTCACTGAGGTCTGTTGCAAGACTCCCACCACTAATTCCAGCACTGTTAACAGAGTGGCATGAGATGCACGGCGCTCCACCATTTACGAATCTCTTTTTTCCCACAAACAGAGCTTTTCCAAGTTCAGGATCAGATGCAGAAGATGGTACTGGCTCAGGTGTCTTTTCAACTGGTGTCTCTTGAATCTCCTGTACTGTCTGAGTTTCTTCAGGTCTTGGTTCAGTTGCGGAGAACTGTTTTAGGTACTCTATTATCTTGACAGCTTCGTCTTCTGTCACACCCAGATTTGGCATCTGAAATCCGTATTTGGAAATTAACTCCATCTGTATCGGATCATTCTCGGCTGCAAGTTTATCGGGCTCCACTATTACTCTTATGAGCCATTCTGTATCTCTTCTGTCGGTTACACCCAGTAAATCAGGCCCTGCAAGGTCACCACCACCGATGGTATGGCATCCTGCACACTTGGCAGAATACAACTCCTCGCCACTTTGAGCATATACGATATCTAACGTAAATATCAAAAATACAAAAAATATCAGAGACCTCTTCACATTATCACCCCAGACCACCACCAAGTTTATTCCCACACTATAGATTTCCACCATCGAGAGCTTTTTTCTTCGGGTAAAACAGATCTGCTGTCGTCAACTAAAAACAGGCGTTCCATGACTCTCCACTGGTCTATGGATAGTCTGTGACACATATTTTCCACAATCATAAATGATGGTTGGAGAGTATATAAAGTTTTTCCCGGAGAATTTCGTAAATTAAGACTTACCATATGTAACATAGAGCAGAACCCCTGTGAAAATGGCTCCACCGAGGATGTTTCCTAGAGTGACAGGAATCTGATTCCATATCCACCACTGATAAACACTTATGTTGGCTCCAAGCATCATGCCTGTGGGGATTACAAACATATTTACTACAGAGTGTTCAAAGCCCAGAGCGAAAAAAGTCATTATTGGCAGCCATATGGCGGATATTTTACCAAATGTTGAAGTGGAGACCCAGCTGAAGACTGTACCTAAAGTAACCATCCAGTTACAGAGTATTCCTTTTACAAAGGCTGCAATCCATCCGTTTATACCGGCTGTCTCGTAAGCCAGTGTTTTTGCCTCTGCAATAGCAATTATCTTGTCTGCAAGAGGAGTCTGCGAGAGTGCAAACCCCTTTGTTATTGAAATCACCAAAAAGATTCCGTAGAAAACGCTGCCTACAAGATTTGCGATGAAGACCCACCCCCAGTTTCTGAGCAGGTTGTTGAGGTCAATCTTTCTGTCTGCTGAGGCCATTGGAAGAAGAGCGAAGTTTCCGGTGACAAGTTCGAGGCCAAGTAAAACAATCATTGCAAACCCCACAGGGAATACTGCTGCTGACACGAGAGTTGCCGCTCCACCAGAGAAACCGTTTGAGACGGTGAATGCAAAGGATGTGGCATATCCTAAGAATACACCTGAAAGGAACCCTCGTATCAGCATGTCCTTCCATTGCAATCCCGCTTTTTTCTCTCCAACCTTGACGGCCTCCCTTACCAGCTCAACAGGTGGTACATAATCCATCCACTCACCCCCTAATGTAAACCCTAAGTTCTGTCAGAAGCCTAGTTAGAACGATGAGTACTATCAAGGCTCCTGCCAGATCAGACATAATATGAGTAAACAGCAGTCCAAAGTTGGCAGATAATCCTGCAATTGCAATTAGTGTGAACGTTACTATAATTCCCTTCAATGCCTCAATCATGTCCAGAGGCTGCATCATGTGCCTTTTCATCAATTTTCTATACCTCATTAGAAGTAGAGATGTGGTAAACATCAGCAGGGAGATTATGAGAATGAGAAGTGCTAAGTACCCCATTATACGACCAGTATCCATCAGACCTTCCAAATGATATATCAACAACCAGTAAATCGAGATGTATGTGAGAACGTCAAGAAAACTTCCGTTTGGAACCACAAAGAATCCTACTTTGCTCTTGACACCATAAAGTACTACAATTACTATAGGAATAGACATCACAATTACTCCCTTCATGAGTAGTTTCATCAAAGAGAGGTTTTCTAAGAGAAAACCGATGGAAACTGTGAAGTATATCAGGCCTAGGAGGATTAGAAGTGCAAATATTCCAAGAGTTATCATCTCCCAGTAGCTGTTTAAAATGGCAATTCTCTCCTTATCATAAGAGTATAGGGCCATGAGGGTATAAAGTGATACTACAAGAAGCAGTAGAGGCACAGTCACAAAGTCCACGAATCCCACCTTTTTTCGTTGTCCATCGTATTAACATCGAAATGATATCTAGGAAATTTTCCTCTTTCAGACGAACAACAGTACAATATATCCCCTTGATTAAATTCAGCCGCTATGGCTAATCTAATCAACTTTATATCCATCAGGTAGTACCGGATTATAAATAGTTAATAAATTTTTCCCAGTATTTACGTTCATGAACATATATTCACGAGGTCATGGGGGGATTACATGCACTTTGTTTTTTCTGAAACCAACTTTCACCTCATTTCTAGTTCCCAGTTTTAATTTGTGATATGCATGGTCTGGGATGAGAGCAGTTACGTATTCAGAGCGAAGTTTCACAACAATCTCGTGCATGCCTCCGGTATTAACTCTCCCGATAATTCTGCCGTGGTAAACATTTCCTTGAAGAGCTTCTCCTAATGGCTTCCCATCTCTTACAATCATGACATATTCTGGTCTGATACAGAATTCTACTTGATCTCCTGGCTTGAATCCACTATTTGGAGCATAAACAACTCCTTCACTCCACTCTATTTCAGCCCATTTGTCTGCTTTTCTGACGATTCCATTGAAAACGTTTTCAGCACCCATAAACTCTGCAACAAGCCGGTTTGCTGGCTTTTCATAAACTTCCTCTGATTTCCCTGTCTGGAATATTCTGCCGTTTATCATCACTGCAATCCTATCAGCGATAAGCAACGCTTCCTTTCTGTTATGGGTGACGTATATCACAGGAATTTTAAATTCCCTTAAAATTGATCCCATCTCCACGATAAGCCGCTTTCTCATAAATTCGTCAACACTGCTCATAGGTTCATCCAGGAGCAGAATTCTTGGCCTGTTGATGAGGGCTCTGGCTAGAGCAACCCTCTGCTTCTCTCCACCACTAAGCTGTTCTACAGGTTTCTCGAGGAGATGGGATATTCCCAGCATCTCGACGACTTCATCGACCTTACTGTTTCCACCATATGTGAGGTTCTTCCTTACAGTCATATGGGGGAAAAGTGCAAAATCCTGGAAAACGTAACCAATTTTCCTTTTCTCTGGTGGGAGTACGGAGATATCCTCACCGTCGAGAATTATCCTACCCTCATCCTGCTGGATCAGTCCCGAAATTATGTTCAGCAGCGTCGTCTTTCCGCTCCCGCTGGGGCCCAGCAAGGCGGTAACTCCCTCAAACTTGGCAGTCACTTCCAGCTTGAAGTTCCCAAACTTTTTAACCACGCCTTCCAGCTCCAACAACTCCATCACCCATAAGCCTGATGGCCACAACAAACAGCAAACTCAACAGCCACAGCATCAAAGCTATTGGCGCTGCTCTCTCAATACCTCCCCCGAGATATGAAGTGTATAGATATATTGGCAGTGTTTTGGGAAAGTATGCCAGCATGAAAGTAGCACCAAACTCTCCAATACTTCTAACGAAAGTCATCATTAGCCCGGCAATTATACCGTGTTTGGCAAGGGGGAGGGAGATTCTGATGAATGTTTCAAGTCCGCTCTTCCCCATGAGCCTGCTGGCAAACTCAAGTTTCGTATCAACTTCTTCAAATGCCGCTTTAGCGGAAATTATTGTGAAAGGAGATGCAACTGCCAATTGAGCTAACACAACAGCAAAGAATGAACGGGTGAGTGGTATCCCCATCTTATCTGCATAACTCCCAACAAGATTGGCTGGAGAGAAGATGGAGAGCAGAAGTAGGCCTGTTACTAGCGGTGGGAGTACTATGGGTGATATAATTATAGCCTCAAATAGCCCGTTCCACCTGCTTTCGCTTCTAGCCAGAAAATATGCCAGAGGAACGCCAAGAATGGCGGAGATGACAGTGGTTAGTGCAGCGGATGATATGGAGACTACGAAAGAATCTATGAGGTCCTTTTCGTAAATGGCTGCAACTGTTGCAGGAGTGACATTCATAAGAGCAGCAACAGCAGGAAGAAGGAGATACGCAAGGAGGATTAATGAAAGGTACTTAACCAGCTTTGCAGAAATCATAACTCTTCACCTCCGCCTGACCATGGTGTTAAAACCGTACTCCCCCAGAATTCTTCGCCCATCCTCTAGCATAAAGCTGACAAAGTCTCTTCCATCCTTGCCCGCCCATTTCGTTGCTGCAATTCCGTAGAGAATTGCCATCCCTTTATACACCCTCTCTCCAACCTTCACTTCTACCATCCGGTAGAAATCCTGGTAATCTAGGGAACTCAAATCAATCTGCTCCGGGAGCGACAGGAAGGGGAGATTGTGGGTTGACGCCATGTTTTTGTAGAGGAAAGCTATGTCGATGGTCCCTGCCTTCAGGTTGGCAAGCAAATCGGTTTCAAGCCCAAAAACCAGCATTTTTTCGACTAGTTCATCATAAAATTTGCGCCCATAGTATAGCTCGGCCAGCTTCAGCGTGAGAAGAGTGCGGTAGCCCAGAGGATCGGAAGAAGGGTCGCTTATTCCTGCCTGATAATCCCCGGAAAGTAATAAATCAATCCAGTTTTCCTCTTTGATGTCCACCCCTCTGTGGGCGATTACGATACTGTTGGATGCGAAGATGGCATAGCTGCTTATAACTTCATCCTTCAGCTCGTCCAGCAGTGAGGCATCGGCGGATATCACAACATCCGGCCTTCTGTAACCATCCTTCACAAGGTTGATGATTGTAACCGACCCCTTCGCTTCAGCATAAACATCAATCCCTACTTTTTTCTCAAAGGCCGGAACGATTCCCTCTTCCATCTCCTTTTGCAGGCTGGCAGCATACATAACTTCAATACTCTTCTTCCCGGAACACCCTATGAGTGCAAAGACAGACGTTAAAGCTGCAAATTTCATGAAATCCCGGCGTGAAAGCATCGAAACCTTTAAATTTTTTACCTTAATTTAAGCCTTTTGTTGAATAGATATGTTTAACAGCACGTTCCTGACGGAAAGGCAGCTGGAAGTGTATATCAGGAGAAAGAGGGGAGAAAGCCTGGCTAAGATAGCGAAAGAGCTTGGAACTACGAGAAGTAATGTATGTGCTCTGGAAAAGGCAGCAAGGAGAAATATAGAAAGGGCTTACAACACTATAAAGCTGGTTGAGAGCCTTTTGTATAAATCTGTGGTGACAGTGCCTTCTGGAACAGATCTCTACGACATTCCAGGTATAATTTACAGAAGAGCTGATGAGTTGGGAATAAAAATTCAGATGAGTGGGCCCATGCTATTAAAGTACATAGTTGAGCACTGCAGCGATAAACTTAGGAACAGACAGGTTTTGGGAGAGATAACGATAGGTATAGACCAAAATGGCAGCATAGTTGTCCTCTGATTCAGGAACTAGCCCGGCAAAAGCAGATAGAAAAGATTTTTCAATGATACTTGAAAGTAAAAAACTCTATGTCTGAAGAGGTAGATCCTTGGAAAGGTTCAAAAATCATTCTAGTTGTTCTAATTGTACTTGGCATCGCTTTTGCAGGATGCGGTGAGAAAGGAGGGGAAATCAAATCAACTCCAGAACCGACTCTATCGACTCCAATGGGGCCTCTAGAAAGCCAGCAGGAAGTTGCTCAGCAGTTACATGGTAAGGGGACATGCGATATGTGTCATGATGCGCCGACACTGGAAGAAATGCGCTCAGGAGACCACAAATTTGCATTTGAAAGAGATCCTGACTTGCACAAAAACCTCTGCAGCAAGTGCCATGAGGTTAGCAGCTTTTGTGGAAAGTGCCATCCTGTTCCAGAGGTTATAAAGGGCTAAGTGGTTCAAAGAGGCAAATTATTCATAATCCAAATAAAAAATAAAAATCAATTTTTCAGCCTTAAGTCCGTTTCAGTAGGGCACAAAGGTCAGGCCGATGGCGTAGAATATTGCTGCCAGAAGCATTAGCGTTATACAGTAGCCAAATACGTCTCTGGCCCTCACGGCACATATTCCCAGCAATGGTATGGCCCAGAAGGGCTGGAAGAGGTTTGTCCACTGGTCTCCAGCACCGTAAGCAATTATGGCCTTGCCCACAGGTACTCCGAGCTCTATAGCTGCTCTTGAAATGGTCTCGCCGATAACCGCCCACTCGCCACCGCCTGAGGGGACGAAGATGTTGACGAAGCCACCCACAAGCCATGCAACTGCGGGGAAGGTCAGGGGAGTGGAGATGCCGATGAGCCATCCAGCCATTATTTTTCCGAGTCCTGAATACTTTATCATGCCCATTATTCCAGCATAGAAGGGGAACTGCAGAACGATGCCAGCTGAAGATGGAATGGCTCTGTAAAAGGCTCTGAGATATCTTATCGGTCTGAGATAAAGCAGGAGGCCCACAAACAGGAAGGTAAAGTTGACGATGTTCAAGTTCAGCCCCTTCTTTAGAACTCCAAAGTAATAGATGATGTACACAAGACCCATGATTGAGAGCAAGGCTCCAATCACAACGCTGTTCTCAATTCTATCTGCAATTGTTATCTCTTTTGCCTCTTCCTCTGCTTCGCCCGCCTCTTCAAGGAGATGTGGAGCGTAGTGCTCAATTCCTTTGCACCTCTTCGGATCGGAAGGCGAAATGGCATACATGGCAGCCACAACGAATATGATGGACAAAACACTCAAAATCAGAGCGTATGCAGAGAATATGGTCTCACTGGTGGGTATAACGCCATAGATGTCCACAAAGAAGTGCTTCTCTGTTGCTGACAGCAGAGGGGCAGATGCAGAAAGTCCCCAGTGCCAGATCATGCCTAAGCCAGTGTAGCCAGCAGTTACTATTGCGGGATAGTGCACTGGCACACCTCTGAAATAGGCCTGCCTTCCTGTTTCTCGAGCAAGAATTGCCCCGACAATCAGCCCAAGACCCCAGTTAATCCAGGAAAATAGCATAGCGACGAATGCAACTAGGGCTGCTGCTTGTTTCCCATCCTTAGGCATTGAGGCAAGCTTCACCAGCAGTTTGTTTACTGCAGGATGGTATGCAAGAGCGTATCCAGTCACCAGAATCAGCACCATTTGCATGGCGAAGGTCAACAGTTCCCAGAATCCCTTGTACCAGTTCAGAACCATGTCCATGGGGCCGCTTCCGGCAATCACAATGCCCATCACGTACGTCAGGAAGGTCAGCAGCACGGCAAAGAGAAACGGGTCTGGCATCCATTTTTCAACGCTCGCAGAAATTCTGTGACCAAGGGCTTCAAGAACAGGCATCTTTTCTTCCTCAGCCATAGGCTTCACCACTCACAATTCATAATGAATAATATTTAAAAATTTTGTCAAGTGGAGTATATGAGTCCATTAGAAATAGTCAGAAGAGTATAAAAGAGAGGTCAGATACAGCTCCAAAAATTCTGAGAAAAATTGAAATAAATGAATTGCTGGTTACTCCAATTACTCCAGCAAACAGACGCCTTCGGGCCTTTTTACTCTAACACCCAGTGTTTCATGGAGTCTAAAAATGTGTTCGCTACCCTCCTGTCCGATGTAGTCCACTTCAGTGTCAGCTCCCAACACAACATCCAAGTTTTGGAGGGGGTGTGGCAAGGACAATGGCTGCATTTACAGCAGGAGTGACAACAATATCCATTACTTCCTTAAGTATCGAAATCTCAAGACGACTGCCATCCACCACTCCTAGAAGCTTAGAATAAAGCTCTGGAGATACTAAACATGTGTACGGGCCAGCAAGTCCCTTGGAGGAGATTTCGGATATGGTTTTCATCAGATTCTTTAAACCGTCTCCTGGCTTTTCCCAATCATCAAGTTTCACCTTCAATCCAGCTTGCTCTTGGAGCTGGATGGAGATAAACCTGTCTTCAGCCATTGCAAGGTCTTCAGCAGCAGCGGCAACAACGCTGAGATCAACATCTTTACCTTCTTTCAGTGCTTCAAAATCAACTTCGCTCAGCCTGAACTCAACTGACAGCTCCTCAAGGGGCTTAAATTCACTTTGAACTGTTTTAAACATACCTTCTGCTGGCAGCCTGTCAACTCTAAAGACTTGGGCTGTGGAGCCCATATGGGTTACAGGTAGCTTTTTCCTTAAGGTTCTTGAGGCAGATGCAAACAGTCTAGCTTTCTCTTCGATTCCAAATCCATTGCCATCGCTTTCCAAGTTCTAAGAGTCAAGTTTCGCTTCATATCCTGTAAGCTCAGACACTTCTTGGAAACCTTTCTTAAGCTCGGCAATCTGTTCTTCATCCAGCATTTCGAGAACAGCTAGGAACTCTCCAACATGGATCTTCTCTTCCCTTGCTATATCCAGAAACACATTTCTGACCTTTTTATCCTCAATTCTTCTGGCCTGTTGAAGGTAGAGATTTATATCATCCAGTTCCGCAATCACAGCTAATCTAATAGCTTCTACAACCTCTTCGTTTTGTCCAGTTTCTCTTTCAAAATATCAACAGGGTTTTTAGACATCACCTAACATCACCACATTAATTTGATTCTGGTAGTCATATATAAACTAATCTGAAGGAATGAATTTAGAAAATTGATAATAGTTTGGTAATATTAATCTATAAACCTGGTTTAAAGAAATACTCAGTGTGGAAAATCAAACTTGGAGAGAGGAAAATGCTCGGTTATGTTCATAAGCACGTTTTTGCGGTGGAAAATGTGGTAGTTTCTGACAAGGACATCTTCATCTGCTTCAATCCCGAATATGTCTGCAAGCTCTCTTGCCTTTTCAATCCTCCACCATCTGATTTCTCTTCTAACTTCCAGCCTGTGTTTGCGGATAATCTCGCCTATAGGTGTATCGGCTTTCATGATGTCCCGTATAAATTCTCCATTCAGCCTTTGAAGGGGTGTATAGGATACTGCCCTTCCGACAACATCTCCAGAGGCAATTATGTCAACCACTCTATAATTGACCTCGTCACCCTCGTTTATCCAGAGGAGTTCAGCAATTCGTGAATCAGCTCCGATAACTCTCTGTTCAATGGTTCTGATAGAAACATCTCCCTTCACAGCCTTGATGATTGCTGTCACCGAGCCATCAGTTGTTACAAGGATGCGGTGAAAGGGGTTTAACAGCCTAAAACACTTTGACAGCCTAAAGCACCTCCAGCTCCTTTACAGGCTTTCCATCTTTAGTCTGCGGAGCAACGTAATCAATGAACCTCTCAGATGAGACCCAGTTCAGCTTGAACCTCACCACGATAGGGCCGAGAATAGCATCTTCTTCAACGAAATTTATTCTCGATACGACAGCAGTCTGCTTGTTCAGCAGAACTGTAATCTCTCTTCCCCTTAAACCTCTTTTCATTTCAGTTCGTGCAGTATCAAGTATTCTCTGCCTCCTCAGCAGCTCCCTGAATTTCTCCGGGCTTCTCGCCTTGGCCACAAGCTTTTGGTCTATTATCTCTACTTCAGCATCGGGAAATATATTTTTGACAGCCTCAACAACCTTGTCGACATCTTCTGTAGGATTTACTTGCGTTTCTATTTCTATTTCAACCTGAGCAGCAATGTGCCTCAGCAAATCTCTTATTTTCTCCCGGAAAGTTTCAAGGTCAGTCAGGTTCTCGACAGTAAAATCGGCAGCCTTCATAGCCTCCTCCATACTCCAAGAAAGCTCCCTCTCATCTCTTCTCTTTAGCTCTTCCATGGTAGAGATATCGTCCTCTCTTTTCCTGCTAAGACTTCTCTGGAATCTTACCTCTAGGGGGGATTCGATATTTATGAGAATAAAATCGTCTCCAAAGACTTTCCTGAAGTGATCTACTTCTGCAATGCCTCTAATTCCATCTATAACAACAACCCCATGCTCTGATAGAGCTTCCCTTATCCTAGGAACGCACCTCTTTGCAATAGCATCCATCCCTTCTTTCGCTCTTAGTTCAGATGCTATCTTACCAGTATTCTCATCATTGAGTTCCAGCCCTCTTTTTCTAACTTCTTCTCTGATAACATCTCCCATCACAACCACTGGAATCCCCATTTCCTCAGCTACTTTTGCTGCGGTTGTTTTTCCACTCAGTGGAAGCCCAACGAATGCTATTATCTTCATGGATTTTCCCCTCAATCTTTCCCTCAATCTTCTTAAGCCCTTCTAATCACATCCCATTCCTCAATTTTTGGATTTAGTTCCCTATCAGAAATCCAGCTTTCCAGCAACCTTTTGAAAGTTCTCCTCCACTTTCTTGCTGACTTCGGCATATAAACTGTTGCCGTGGGCATCTATTGCCACTACGCAAGGCCCAAACCTCTCAACTTCAAAAACCCACACAGCCTCAGGCATCCCGAAGTCCTCCCAGAAAACTCCTTTTACCCTTTTCACAGCTCTGGCAGCAAGAGCCCCTGCTCCGCCGGTGTAAGCTAGGTAAATCCCCTTTCCTTTCAGGGCTTCAACTACGCTTTCGCTCATGCCACCCTTGCCTATCATTCCCATGACATTCACTTTTTCAAGAATTTTTGGTGTAACAGCGTTCATTCTTGTAGAAGTTGTAGGGCCTGCCGACACAACCCTCCAGCCACCATCTGCTCTGGTGATGATTGGTCCGCAGTGATACACCATAGCTCCGTCAAAGCTGACAGGCAACTTTAAACCCTTCTCCATGTATTCAAGAGCCCTCTGATGAGCCCTATCTCTTGCAGTAAAAATCTCGCCGCTAACGTAAACTACATCTCCAGCTTTAAGCTTAAGAACCTCCTCCTTGTTCAGAGGTGTTTTGAGTTCAAACTTCACAAACTCCATAAACCATCACCTCAGAATGATGCTAGCCCTTCTGTTGGCCCAGCACTGGATGTTCACCGCAACGGGGAGTGATGCAGTATGGCAGTACCCTTTCTCAACGAGCACCGCTAAAGCCGTCGTTTTGCCGCCAAGCCCCATAGGTCCTATACCCAGAGAGTTGACTGCTTCTAGGATTCTCCTCTCATACTCATTCATCTGAGTTATATCTCTCAGTAAAGCCTTTTTTGCAAGCTTTGCGGCCCCATCAAAGGTTGAGCCGATGCCGACTCCTACAATTATGGGTGGACATGGCTTACCTCCAGCATTTTTAACGACTTCCACCACGAAACGTGGAATTTCGCTTACTTGGCCGGGAAGCATCATTTTCAAAGCCGATACATTCTCACTCCCAGCCCCCTTTGGTAAAACAGTTATCTTAAGCGAGTCTCCATCCACGAAATCGATGTTTACCTGGGGCATCCCGTCTCCAACATTATTTCCGGGGTTTTTTCTTGTAAGAGGTTCAACGGCGTTGGGACGGAGAGGGAGTTCCTGAGTAGCAATCTCAACACCTTCAGCTATCGCTCTTTTCAGGTCAAAATCAAGGCATAATTCCCTGCCAATCTCTACAAAAAATACTGGCAGGCCGGTGTCCTGACACATGGGAACCCTGAGCTTTCCAGCAACATCAACATTTTCCAGAATCGCTGCAAGATTTCTTCTGGCAATCTCCACTGTCTCGTTTTCATACGCATTCTTTATCGCTTTGACCACATCTTCCCCCAACTCTGTTTCCGCCTTTTTAAGGAGTTCAACAACCGATTTGACCACATCATCGTAACCTACCATTTTCTCCCCCTTGAGAAAGTTTGGTAGATTGAAAAAATAGCTTGCGGTTTTTATGGTAATTCGTGACTCTCACGTAACTCTCTTCCAGTGATTCTGATACGATACCTCCCTATATGGGCTTATGCCAAAGTTGGAGATCCTCGTCTGCATGAATGCTTCAAAAAAGCTCAATATATTTTTCGAATATCTCCAAGGTGGATCGTAACATTTTTGAGGACTGGGCAGCCCATAGAAATTCAGATTTTCAAAATAGGGGAAAAACATGGGCTCGCCCGGATTCGAACCGGGGACCTTCGCCTCGTCAAGGCGACGTCATAACCGCTAGACTACGAGCCCTCAAAACTACCCTAAAATTGCTGATTATAAGATTTTTGGTTATTTTTCTTGCAGTCAGCTTATTCCCATTTTACGAGAATAGTCACAGAATAAGGGAAACTTTTAAATATGTATGCTTGAACCTTTATGCAATGAATCAGGAAGCTGCCATCAAAGGGATATATGAAGGGAAGAGGAATATTGATGAACTGAAGATAAAAAGATTCAAGAGAATAGTGAAGTATGCCTTCTGGAGAAGTCCTTTTTACAGAAAAAGGTTCAAAGAAGCGGGCGTTGATGTTGATAAAATCAAATCTTTAGCAGATATTGAAAAGTTACCTCTCACCACAAAACAGGATTTGAGGGATAGTTATCCCCTTGGTATGTCATGTGTTCCCAAAGATGAGATAGTCAGAATTCAGATGAGTGGTGGAACCACTGGCCAGCCAGTCATAATCCCTTATACCCGCAGCGATGTGGAGCAGTGGAAGGAGATGATGCTCCGAGCTTTCCACCTTGCCGGAGTTACAAGCGAGGACATCATCCAAATCACTCCTGCATTCGGACTGTGGAATGGTGGCTTTGGCTTTCATTTCGCTGCTGATGCCATAAACGCCTTCGTCATACCAATTGGCCCGGGAAACACTAGGAATCAAGTGAGATTTATGAAGGACTTTGGAACAACAGTTTTGGCAGCAACAGCAAGCTACCCTCTTCGTATCGCTGAAGTTGCTGAAGAAATTGGGGTGGATGTGGCTGAGCTCCCAGTTAACAAGCTAATTCTTGGTGCTGAGCCATGGAGTGAGGAGATGAGGAAGCAGATTGAGAGGATATACGACGCAAGAGCCTATGACATCCCAGGGCTGACGGAAATGGGAGGTGTGGGAACGGTAGGCTTTGAGTGTCCTAACAGAATTGGACTTCACATCTGGGAAGATAACTACATTGTGGAGGTCATTGATCCGGATACAGGTGAGCTCGTTTCTGATGGTGAAGAGGGTGAGTTAGTCTACACATCCCTCAACCGGGAGGCGATGCCCCTGATAAGGTACAGAAGTGGTGAGATTAGCGCTGTGGTAAGTAGAGAGGCGTGTGAGTGCGGAATTGAGCATATGACAATCAGGCGGATAAGGGGCAGGACAGACGACATGATAATTCTGAGGGGTGTGAAATTCTATCCGGCGGATGTTGAGGAAATACTGGCATCTTATGGGGTAAGGCACTATAAAATCGAGCTTACGGACAGTTATGTGAGAATTCTCTATGAGGGGTCAGAAGAGACCAAAAGGGCAATTCTGAAGGATATAAAGGAGTTTCTCGGATTCAACCCTGCTCTTGAAGCAGTAAAACCAGGCACACTGGAGCGATTTGAAGGTAAGGCGAAAAGGCTTGTGAGGTTGGAAGGGTAAAAATGTGAAAAGAGGAGAGGAGGGTATTAGGATGATTATAACTGCTGTTTATGCTGCATCCCTTGCAGCAATGGTTGTGGGGTTTGCGCTTGCCGTGAGGAAAGCAAGAAGGATGTAAGATGTAGGACGGGGGAAGTGATAGGGTGATAATAGAAGCAATCCTAATTTTATATCTAATTTTAATGCTCGTAATCGGTTTCATCGAATACAGGAAGACAAAGGGGATTCTCGATTTCTATCTGGCTGGAAAGCGCCTAGGAGTTGCGCTGGTAAGTTTCTCATTCTTCGCAACCTACTTCAGTACAGCTGCCTTTCTCGGCGGTGGCGGTTTTGGGTTCCTTGCAGGCTTTCAGTGGTCGGCCTTTCTGACATTCTTCCATATAATCTTCGCCATAGCTGCTTGGATGATTATTGCGCCACCCATGAAAAGGCTGGCTGATGAAAGAGGCGCTTTTACAATTCCTGAGCTGTTTGGAACCAAATTTGGAAGAGCGGTAAGGCTTGTTTCTGCACTGATCATCATCTTCTTCTTTGAGTTCTACATGATATCTATTTACAAGGGTGCCGGAAATCTCTTTGAGGTGATGCTTAACATTGATTATGTGACTGGTTTGCTTATCACCGGTGTCGTGGTTATGATTTACACAGCCATTGGTGGTTTCAGGGCTGTTGTGCTCACAGACCTCATTCAGGGTGTTCTGATTCTTTTTGGAGGTATTGCACTCTTTATAGCCCTCATAATCTCTTTGGGTGGGCCAGTTGAGGCTATTAACACTCTTAGCAACGCTAAGATATTTGGCGGGATGGATGGAAGTGCACTTTTTGAGTTCGGGAAGATCGGCCCGCCGCCCATTATGAAGTCTGGTATGGTCATTCCCTTCATCCTCAGCCTTACATTTGCCATAAGCATCGCTCAGATGGCAAGCCCGCAGCTTGTGGTGAGGTTCATTTCGGCAAGAGATGAAAGGGTGATATCAAAGGGAATGATTCTGACACCCCTTATCATCGGAGTTTTTGCATTAACCGTTTTCAGCATAGGACCCTTTGGCTGGCTTGTAATTCCCAAATATGACGACCCGGTAAAATACCTCAAGAATCCCGATTTAGTGGTGCCTTTTATAGCCATGAAACTGTTTCCAGTAGGATTGAACGCTTTACTGCTTACAGCAGTTGTGGCAGCAGCAATGTCCACCATAAACTCGCTGCTTCATGTTGCGGCCACATCTTTTGTCAGAGATATTGTAGAGCAGTTCAGGGGGCTGGAGGAAGGGAAGAGTCTGGCAGTGACGCGGCTGTCCGTCTTCATCTTCGCCCTGATACCCCTTGTCATGGCTGTGAAACCGCCTGGTTATATAGTCACAATCGTCGGCTTGAGCTTCTCTGTCATAACCTCCGCCTTCCTGGTTCCACTGCTTGCTGCCCTCTATCTGCGAAATCCATCGCCCGTTGCAGCTCTGGTTTCGATGATTGTGGCAGTTGGCGTGGCCATAGCTTGGTACTTTATGTTCTACAAAGTTTACTGGATATATCCTGTAGTTCCTGGCCTGATAGCTTCCTTCGTTGCCTATGCAATTTTTCAGTTTGCAATGGCAAGGAGTGAAAGGGTAGCAGAAGTAAGCCAAAAAACATAAAAAATTTTCAAATTTTTTACTTGTATGGGAGAAAAATTGGATAAGGTAGATAAGCTGGATGAACTGGATATTAAGATACTTGTTGAACTCCAGGAGGATGCAAGGAAAAGTCTCAGGGAGATGGCAGAGAAGCTAGGGGTTGCTGAAGCAACTGTGTATAACAGGATAAATAAGATGAGAAAGGCAGGGATTATTCAGAAGTTCATCCCTGTGATAGATTACTCAAGACTTGGCTACGACCTTATAGCCGTCATTGGGATAACGGCTGAAGGTGGGCACCTCATAGAGATTGAGGAACACCTTGCAGAGGAGCCGAATGTCACAGCTGTTTATGATGTAACAGGGGAGTTTGATGTGATAACTGTTGCGAAATTCAAGGACAGACAGAGCCTCAACGCTTTCGTTAAGCGAATAGCCAGTCTTGAGCACGTAAAAAAGACCTACACAATGCTGGTTCTGAATGTGGTTAAGGAAACTCACGCCATTGACCTTGAAAAACTTTTGGGAGATTAAAAAGAATTGGGATTGTAGATTAAAGACATTAATGAACTTTAAAGAACTTTCTTTCTACCCTCGCCAGGTTTCAGGGAGTACACCTCCTCTGGTGTAATGACGACTGCAGACTTTGGCCTCCTCCTCCCACCACTTTTTTCCTCTACGAATTTTTTAATGGTGTCATAGTATTTGCCTTGATGGTGGACTTCAGCCCTGCCTTTCACCAGATATCCATCAAATCCGGTTTCCAAGCGCTTTGAAATAGCCACAGCAACCACCGGATTCTCTTTGATGTTTTTCACAGTCTTTGCTATGAAATTGTTAGCAATGATGATCTTTCTGTCTATAACTTTCACAAAGCAGACGGGGGCAAGGTGTGGCCGATTGTTGGCGTCATTGGTGGCTATCCAGACCAGCCATGGAGCTGAACAATCATTTTCGAAAAACTTCAATACTTCTTTCATGCTCAAACTTAAATCCTCTTAATTTAGATTTTTTTGCTGGTCAAGAATGTTCTGCCAAGGATGTTGTATCTCCTCAGACTAGGATGGGTTCAAGTTAGATTTTGAGAAGAGATAAATTTGGAACTTGGTAACTGAATGTAACTTAATGTATCGCCCTAAATACACCACTGCCTAAAGTCCGGTGGGCACTTCTATGAATTCGACATCAAGGCCGAGTTTATCTTCAACCACTCTCATCAGCGCCCTTATCCCGGGCGTTTCACTCCTGTAATGGCCCAGAAATATGACGTTGATGTTCCCTTCCTTTGCGATATGGTAAGCAGAATGCTCTGCTTCCCCTGTCATCAGCAGATCCACCCTCTTCTCCACAGCCTCGGGCAGGGAAAATGCTCCTCGACCTGAAACTGCTGCCACCTTTCTCACGACATCATCACCGAATTTCAGGTAACCTGTCTCACCAAACTTCTCTTCTAGAGCTTCCAGTATTTCATCGAATTCCTTTTCAGCCTTTCCAGCATATCCAATAGCCTCGCTGCCATGATATCCGAAGGGCTCTTCAGGCTCGACTCCAACACTTCTAAGAATCATGGCGTTGTTTCCTATCTCTGGATGGGCGTCCAGTGGGAGATGGGCCGTGTAAAGAGAAAGTTCGTTTTCCAGAAGGAACCGGAGCCTCTGCTGGATTATGCCTCTTACGCTGCTTATACTGCCCCAGATTATTCCGTGATGAGTTACCAGCATGTCAGCATCAGCCTCAACGGCCAGAAGAAATGCGTCCAGAGAAGCATCTACTGCAAAGGCCACCTTTTCAACTTCCCTGCAACCCTCAACCTGAAGTCCGTTGCTTGCCTCTCTGAAAGCGGATATGTTCAGGTAGTCATCCAAAAATGACACGATCTCAAAAAGCTCCATGGATGCAATGGTAAAAATAGGGTTATAATTTTTGTGACTTGTTTTGCGATTTTTGTGGATGCATTTGTTGCGCCAATATCAATCTTTTACTTTATCCAGACCCTCCGCCCTTCTTCGATGAAAATTATTCTTGCTCCATTTTTGCTGAGGATGTCTCCGCTTCTTTCGAGGTGTTTGGCGGAGAATATAGCGATAAGGGCATCGTTTATGTCATCTTGGTTCTTCATGGCTTCTTTACCCTTCTGAATAACCTTCAGGTAGAGGTCATCCAATAAATCATCCTTCTCTACAAGCTTTTCTCTTAGACTTTCTGTATTTCCCTCCAGAGCCTCGATAACAACATCAAACATTTCCAGCAGTGTTTTCTGCATGAGTCTCAGTTCATCCTCACCAATCCTCTTCTTTACTCTGAACTTTGCTATTTTATCTGCAAGATCTGTAATTCGCTCGTAGTTTGCTGACATCCTCATAATGCTGGCGACGAAGCGAAGATCCCTTGCAACAGGCTGGTATAAAGCGACGGCCATTAAGCAATCATTGTCCACGTCTGTATTGAGCACATCGGCTTCTTTCTCTATCTCCGAAACTGCCCTTCTTTTCTCCTCATCTCCATACATAGCATCGAGACACAGACTCATGGCATCCTTCGCCATTTCGTGAAGTTTGAGAATTTCATCCTTAATCTTGTCCAGTTTTAAATCAAGAGCCTTCATTTTCAGTCCTCCTTTTAGTTTCATCTTCAACAACTTCAATCTTATCCCCAATCATGTCCTCAACCATGCCCTCAATCCTCATTAAAAGCCCCTTAACTTTCAGCTCTATTTCATCAAAAACCCTCTCATAAACCTCTCCTGGCTTTCCCTTGGGGTCTTCCACATGCCACCTCTCAATGTTTGGATGCTGGATGTTTACACAACTCGCCTCATCACAAACAGATATAACAAGATGGTAATCTTCCAGATGAAGGTCCTCAAGTTTGACAGGCTTCGCCTTTTTAACTGTGTAACCTCTTCTCCTAATCACATCCAGCGCAACGAAATCGAGCTCTTTTGCAGCCTCAATGCCGGCACTCTCAGCTTTCCAATTCTTCGCGAGGTTGTTGAATATTGTTTCAGCCATCACACTTCTGCAGGTATTGTGAATGCACACAAAAAGTACTTTCATCAGTACTCATCCTCTTTCATCTTCTTTCATCCTATTCTCCCCGTCAGATATGCTTCCGTAAGCTCCTCCTTCGGATTCTCGAACACCTCTGCAGTTTTGCCGAACTCAACCAGCTCACCCATCCAGAAGAAGGCGACATAATCGCTAACCCTCCCAGCCTGCTGAATATTGTGGGTGACGATGACCACTGTGTAATTCCCTTTGAGATCCACCAGCAAGTCCTCAATTTTCACGGCGGAGATTGGGTCTAGAGCTGAAGTGGGCTCGTCGAAGAGTATGACTTCGGGATTCGTGGCTATGGCTCTTGCGATGCAAAGCCTCTGCTGCTGACCTCCACTGAGGCTCGTTCCCGGCATGTTAAGCTTGTCCTTCACCTCATCCCACAGTGCCGCCTTTTTCAGACTGTCTTCCACAACCCTGTCTAGGGCTTTTTTGTCTCGCACTCCATTGAGTTTTAGGCCTATGGCGACATTATCGTAAATGCTCATGGTGGGAAAGGGGTTGGGACGCTGGAAAACCATCCCGATTTTTCTCCTGACCTCCACGGGGTCCATATTGAAGACGCTCTTACCGTCAAGCAAGATCTCGCCTTCAATCTTTGCATCGCTTCTAAGCTCGTGGAGTCTGTTCAGGCAGCGAATAAATGTACTCTTACCGCATCCGCTGGGTCCGAGGATTGCAGTTATGGTATTCTTTTTAATGCTGAGATTGATATTTTTAAGGGCCTGAAAATCTCCATACCATGCGTTAAGATTTCTCACGACGATTTTATCTGTTGCATGACCTGCCACGGACTCACCTCCTCCTCAGTTTATATTTTGTTATCAAATTAATTGTCAGAACTGCAATCATCAGGACAAGCGAGGCACCCCAGGCCTTGCGATGCCAGTCAGGGTAAGGAGAGATAGCGTAAACGTAAATCATCAGGGGGAGAGCTGAAACCGGTTCCAGAATGCCTGTGGCGAAATTTGGATTGCCAAAGGCTGTGAAGAGCAGTGGGGCAGTCTCCCCCGATATTCTTGCTACTGTCAGAAGAACTCCTGACGCAATGGCTGGCATGGCTGTGCGGAGCACTATGCTGGTCACAACCCTCCAGTGCCTGATTCCCAGACTGAGACCAGCCTCTCTGATATCTGTGGGGACAAGCTTCAACGCTTCTTCCATGGTTTTAACCATCATGGGCACAGCTAAAACGCTGAGGGCAAAAGCTCCAGCTAGAGCTGAAAACCCGAATTTTGTAACCAAAAGGGTATAGGCGAAAACTCCTGCAACTATGCTGGGCGTGCCCATGAAGGTGTCATTTAGCAGTCTTATGAGGTCTCTCAACCTGCTTTCCGGGAATTCCGAAAGATATATGGCTGTTAGCAGAGCAGCCGGGACGCTGATAAGCATTGTAAGGGCTACAAGTATTGCTGTTCCCTGAATTGCATTTGCCACCCCTCCGCCTTCCTCACCTGGGGGTTTGGGCAGAGAAGTGAAAAATTCTGGAGTTAGAGATTGGGCACCATTTATGAGGGTAGTGGCTATGATGTGCAGCAGCGGTATAGCGATAACCACCAGACTGAGGATGCTGTAAATTGTTAGAGCATTATCCTTCAGCCTTCTTGCTGCCATTTCCACACTATCATCCTCCCTACAAGGTTTACAGCAAGGGAAATCAGCAATAGCAGAAGGGCGATGCCGATGAGGGCTGAAAGATAAACATCTCCTGTCGCTTCTGTAAATTCATTGGCTATGACTGCAGCCATTGTGTAACCAGGGTTGAGGATGGACGCTGAGATTGAAGGGGTATTTCCTATCACCATGGTTACAGCCATTGTTTCCCCAAGAGCTCTGCCGTAACCTAAAATCACTCCACCAAATATGCCCTGTCTGGCATAGGGTATACACACATGCCTGACAACTTCGTAGCGGGTGGCACCCAGGCTGTATAGAGCCTCTTTCAGGTCTTCAGGCACCATCAGCAGAGCTTCTCTGGCTATGGCTGCAACTATTGGAGTAACCATGAATGTGAGAACCAATATGGCAGTTAACATGGAAAGGCCGCTGAGGGTTTTTCCTGAGAACAGTGGGATAAATGATAGGTGCTGAAGCAATGGCTGCAGATTGTCTCTCACAAAGGGTGCCAGAACAAATATACCCCATAGCCCGATTATGACGCTGGGAATTGCAGCAATAAGCTCGATGATTGAAGAGATAATAACTCTCAAACTACTTGGAGCAATCTCTGAAAGGAATATGGCTATTCCGACGCCCAGAAAAGTTGATAAAAGGATTGCAAAGGTTGCTGTTAGTAAAGTACCGTATATAAATGGGAAAGCACCAAACAGCCCTTTCAGGGGGTCCCACACCATTCCGGTAATGAAACTCATCCCATCTTTCCATATTGGCACCGAGTTTGATAGAAGTTCGTAAAAAAGAAGGGTAAACATAACGATGACGCTAAGAGATGAAAAAAATGCAAGAAGCCAGAAAACTCTATCGCCTCGCGCCCGTTTCATGCTCATCACGCAGTTTTTAACCTTTCACCATTTTATCATGGATATTGTTTCAAGGTTTCGCTCCATCACTTCTTCCGGTAGAGGCACATAATGAAGTGCCTCAGCGTACTTCTGACCATCAGTAACCATCCACTTCAGAAACTCCACCAGCGCTTTTGCTTTCTGTTCCGGCATATAGTCAAGGTCTTTGTAAACCAGTATGTAGCTGAAGCTTGCTATTGGATAGGCATTCTCTCCATCAGCATTGACAATGCTCACACCGTACCAGCTCTCATCGCCTCTTGGCAATTTCCCTGCGGCGCTGGCTGCAGCCGCTGCAACTGTCCCAACGTTTGCATCAACAAAGTTCCCTGCTTTGTTCTTGAGTAGAGCGAAGCTCACATCGTTCTGAATAGCATAGGCCAGCTCAATATAGCCTATGCTGTAGGGATTCTGTTTTATGACTGCCGTCACACCTTCATTACCCTTTGCCTGAACACCTCTGTTTCCGATAGCTTCAGGGAAGCTGAAGACCTTCCCTCTCCCTACTTTTTCCTCCCACTCCTTGCTGACTGAAGAGAGGTAGTCTGTGAAGATAAAGGTAGTTCCACTTCCATCTGCTCTCTTCACTACTATTATCTCCTTATCTGGCAGTTCAATGTCTGGATTCAGTTCTGCAATCCTCCTGTCATTCCATCTGGTTATCTTGCCAAGGTATATATCTGCTAGGACTTCTCCACTCAGTTTCAACCTTCCCTCGATGGGGAGATTGTAGGCGATAACGACAGCACCAATAGTTTCGGGTATATGGAGGATTCCTTTAGCCTTCTCAAACTCTTCGGGTTTCATTGGAGCATCACTGGCTCCAAAATCAACCGTTTTTGCTGTGATCTGTCTTATACCTCCACCGCTCCCTATACTCTGGTAATTTATGCTCACTTTTCCACCGGTGATTTTGTCGTACTCATCTGCCCACTTTGCTATGAGGGGGTAGGGGAAGGTAGCTCCGGCTCCGGTAATTGTTATCCTTTCGCCCTCTCCACCGCCAGCACATCCAGCGAAGAGGAGTGCAAGGCTAATCAATATTGCAATAGACGTCATTTTCATGCCTTTTTTCATGATTGGAAGTGACACTTGGTAGTATATTTAGTTAACCCATATAGTACCGGTATAGTATATATGTATACTGATGAAATAGATGGATATATATTCAGTTTGGAACTCATAGGTTTGCAAGAGCTTCGGGATTGGGAGATGGCTTGTAGTTTTGAGTCCTTGAAAGTCCTTTTCGAGCAGTCAATCTGGAGCTGGAAATTAATATTGGTCAATATTGGTTTTATAAGTTTGGTAAGTATTAAATAATGATTCCAAAGTAAGTGACTGTATGCCTCTGGAACCAAGAAAGATTTTCATGAGTGGTGGAAGCAGCTACATAGTAACACTTCCGAAAAACTGGGTTGAAAAAAATGGTTTAAAAGCAGGAGACAGCATTCTGATGAATATTGGTAAGGAGAGTATAACTCTTCTCGCTGAAAAAACAGAGAGGAGGCTGAAGGAGGCGAAAATTAAAATTGATGGAGCGGCAGAGACTTTACTCAGGAGAATAATCTCTTACTATCTAGCAGGATACGAAAGCATTTTTGTGGAGATTAATGGGGAGCAGAGGAAGGCCTGCATGATGGCAACAGAAATGCTTGTAGGAGCGGAAATTCTTGAGGATTATGGGAATAAAATCAGAATAGAAGTATTTCTGAATGAGTCTAGGTTTAAAACCAAAGATCTACTTGAGAAAATGGCAAACATCTGTATATCGATGCTTGAGGACTTTTCAAGAGTTGTGGCAGATTTCAATGCTGATCTCTGCTCCTCGATCCTCTCAAGAGAGAATGAAGTTGACAAGCTCTATTTTCTGATATTGAGGCAGCTAAAGACTGCCGTGAGATATCCGGATGTTGCGTCGAATCTCGAACTGACTAATCGGGAGATTCTGGGATTGAGGATAGTGATTAAAACTCTTGAGAGAGTTGCTGATCACGTCACATTGATGACTGAAAGCATAAGGGAACTCGGGAAATCAGTACCTCGAATCCATGATAATGCCTCAGATACTTTGGCTCTCTTCAAGGCTGCCATTAACTCTTACCAGAAGGGAGCTGCAGATATTGCTGACGAGATTTTCGTCATGTCAAATGATATAAAGGATAAAATCAGGGAGGTTGAGATAGATGGTGAAGTTTACGAGGCACTGAAATTGAAGACGATTCTCGATGGTCTCATAAGGATAGCAGGCTATTCGGAGGATATTGCAGAAATAACAATCAATCTCTCGGTTCAATAGGGGTTTGTGGGTTTTTTAACATTTTAGATTGCTTTATTTAAATATTATCCCGCCCACCTAGCTCCTCCCCCATCCCTAAGCTACATGCAGATTTTGATTCCAAGTTTTTTACAGAATTCTGACTCCAGAAGCCTAACTGAAAGGAAGATAGTCAACTCCACGAATCCGCGACTTCTCACTCAAAAACGATGACCGCAAGTTTCATAAACAAAATGGCCAATGGCTACACGAAGCCCCGTGGGGTAGTGGTCAATCCTGCCGGACTCTGGATCCGGCGACCCCGGTTCGAATCCGGGCGGGGCTATGGTTTGAATATAATTCAAAAATCCTTCTTTAGTTTTATTTCACTTTAATCCCTACTTCAGCCATTTCAGTTGTCGTCTTTATTATTCTCAGCTCCTCCTCCGTCCCAGTTGTTTTACTAATACTGATTAAGACTGATTAAGTTAAATAAGTTAAACATGAAGTTCTGGGAAGAAAAAAGAAATTAATTGTTTTTCAAATCACACCCCTTAAATCACACCCTTACTCTTCAACTCCTCCAGCCTGGCTTTTCCGTAGCCCAGCATTTCCTTGTAAATGTATTCGTTATCCGCTCCAACAGGTCTGCAAACCCACTTTATCCTGCCAGGTGTTTTCTCGTGCTTTGCAACCACTCCCTGAACCACTACCTCTCCATAATCTGGATCTCTAATCTTCCTGAGCCCCCCTCTGAGCCACCAATTTTCCTGTTCGAAGGTCTGCTTTGGTGTCCACACCTCTCCAGCAACGCATGTACCCTCTCCTTTGTAGTCTAGCGTAGCCTGAATAATCTCCTGCTGGGTTCTTTCTGATGTCCACTTCTCTATTTCATGAAGAACAACAGGCCAGTTCTCTGGAGTGAGCCTCTCCTTTATGGTTGGATACTTCTCTCTGAGATCCGGGCGACCTATAATTTCCGTCAGGGCGTAGAAGTTCACATCGCTGAATCCTGCCATAAATGCCATCCCATCCTTTGCCTTAACCAAAGTATATACAAAGACTGCCGGATCGAAGTTTGCTACCCTGTTTATGACCTTCTTCTTGGCATGGTAATACTGCACGTAGTAGTTCGTTACCTTCGCCATCGCCTCGGGCTCTGAAACATCAATAAACTGCCCCTCTCCCGTGAATCTCTTCCAGTACAAAGCCACCATAATTCCGAAGGCAGCAAAACCTCCGCCGACATACCAGCCCAGCCACGGGCCAAGCTTTGTGGGTACTCTCGCATGCTCTGGATACTCTTCATATTCCTCAGGGATGCCGGTTGTCCAGGCTATGCCTCCCATTGCCTGATTCACAACATCGTAGTCTGGCCTGTTGCTCTTCGCCTTCGGCCCAAAGTGGCCGTAACTATATATTGCACAGTATATCAATCCGGGGTTTATTTTCTTAAGCTGTCTGTATCCTACTCCCAAGCTGTCCATGTAACCCGGCTTGTAGGTTTCAATGAGGACATCAGCCTTCTCAACCAGCTCTCTCAGAACTTCTCTGCCCTCTTCAGTCTCGAGATTCAGAGTTATGTGGTATTTATTTCTTCCCTCAACTATATAGGCCAGCCCAGTATCTTTCAGTTTCAGACCGAAGGGTGTCATTTTTCTGGATATGTCGCCACCTGGAGGCTCAATGCGTATTACCTTCGCTCCGTATTCTGCCAGCAGAGATGACGCATAAAGACCAGCAAAATTCCCATAACTCAAATCCAGCACCACTACGTCTTCTAACGCCTCAGGCTTTCTGCTGGCTTTAAAAGGATCGCAATGTTCTTTGGCCCACTCATCCCAAGGAACCTGATTTACATCTTTCACATCTTCAGCCATTTTATCACCCATTTTATCACCTCACGGGAAGAATATGCCACTCTTTCCATCCCAGTCTGGTGGCGGGCAGGCGAAGGGTATGTTTTCGTCCCATTTGCCAATGACACCCTTCTTGTAAAGCTCCTCAAGCTCTTCCTGAGACATGCCGAGAAGCCTAATGAAAACATGCTCATTGTCTATACCCACAGGTCTTGCAGTCCACTTAATTCTACCTGGTGTTTCGCTCAGCTTAGGAACCGGTGCCACTTCTGCTAGTTCTCCCCATATTGGGTCCTCATATATCCACACAGACTTTCTTGCTCTCCAGTGATCATCCTCATACTGATCTTTAGCACTCATGACTTTTGCAGCAGCAAATCCAAACTTCTCTGCAAGCTCCTCCAGTTCAGCAACGCTCTTTTCTCTAGCCCATTCATGAAGAACTTTGTAGATAACTGCCTGGTTTTCCTCTTTCAGTCTCTCCTCTATGTTGGTATATTTTTCGAAGATATCGAATCTACCCATCGCTTCACACAGCCCCCTGAATTCATCTTCGTTGAATGCTGCAATGGCAACGTACCCATCTTTGGCTCTGACTATGTCTGACGGTACAATTGCCACATCTCTATTCCCGTAGCGCTCCCTGTTTTTGCCTGTTAGTCCGATATAAATCCATGTCCAGTCCATGTTTCTCATAAGGTTCTCAGCTTGGGGATGATCGATGTACTGCCCCTCCCCTGTATTCTCTCTCCAGTAGAGAGCCACCATTACAGCGAATGCACCCATGAGAGCGCCATAGAAATCACCAATCCAAGCACCAGCCTTCAGCGGGATAGCATCTGGGAAGCCTGTTGTTTCAATGAGTCCTGAAACGGCCTGAGCAACAGCATCGTAACTCGGCCTGAAGGTGAAGGGCCCCCACTGCCCGAAGCCGGACATACTAATGTAAATCAGGCGGGGATTGATTTTGCTGAGCTGTCTATAGCCGATACCCCACCTATCGACAGTTCCTGGCCTGTAGTTTTCAACAATAACATCGCTCCGCTTAGCCAGCCTGTATATCAAATCCTTACCTTCTGGAGTTCGCATGTCGATGGTTATGTGGTATTTGCTGTTGTTTGTAGCCTCAAAACCGGCAGCCAGGTTCTTATAGAAGTCTGCAAAGGGTGTGAGTGGGCGCATGGTGTCTCCTCTGCCAGGCATCTCAACATGGATGACCTCCGCTCCGAATTCTGCCAGATATGTTGCTACCATAGGTCCGAAAATCAAGGTTCCAATGTCCAGAACTCTGATGCCCTTAAGGGGTTCTGGCTTGTCGAAGATCTCTTCGGGATTCAGAATCTCTCTGATGTATTCTGTGTATGGTAAACTTTCCAGATCAACCTTTTCTGGGTTCATTTTAACCACCCGAGCTAATAGTCACACCACCCGGACATGCGTCGCACTTAAATTTTTCCAAATTTTTAATCAATAAATTGTGATAAATCATATGTAATATTAAGAAATAAACAATGTTTTTGAAGCAATTAAATATTGCGGAGGTATTTTAAAGGATTGAAAAAACTAAATTCCATGAAGCCTACTGGTGTCTTATATCATCCCAGCTTTAGCAGAAGGAGTTATCTAACTATAGGAACAAGGCTTCAGGATTTTCCAGATGCCTTCAGGCAATTCGAGAAATATTCGAACTTTATGTTGATAGAGAGTCCTCAAGTTAGCGAGGAGCTAATCCTCAAGGTTCATAGACCGGAACTACTAGGAGGGGTAAAAAGAGACCCGCTGTGCTCCACTGCTTGGCATTCTGCAGGAGGTGTTGTGAAAGCTGCTGAGATGGTTTATGAGGGAGAACTTCGAAACGCTTTCTGCTATATAGGTGCTGGAGGCCATCACGCTGGGAGTCGAACTTTCTGGGGCTTTTGCTGTTTCAACGACGTTGTTCTGGCAATTCATAATCTCAGAGAAAAACATGGTGAATTGAATAAGGCTCTGAAATTTGCAATTCTTGACACTGATGCGCATCATGGAGATGGGACCAGAGAATTGCTTATGGACGATAGAAACACGCTCCATTTTTGCATATGTGGCAGCGATTACATTTCGCCTGACGGCACGAAAATTGATGTCAGCTACTGGAATCTTGATAGGGCCAAATATGTGGAGATTGTGGAAGTCCATTTTGCTGACGAAGCAAGACGTTTCAAACCCGATTTAATCTTCTGGTATTTTGGTCATGACACCCATGTAGGGGATTATGGGGACATCGGACTGACTGTCAGAGAATACGTGAGAATTGCGAAAATTATGAAAGAGCTGGCTGCAGAAATATGTGATGGCAAGCTTGTGGTGGTGCTTGGCGGAGGTAGTGTGCCTTACATAGCAAAAACATCTACAATGGCTATAATAGAGGAGTTACTGAAATAATGCTGTGGTCTATAATTTTATTTTTAGTTCGAAAAGTGAACACAGATATTTCCATTTTTATGATATCTGTAATGGTTCTTTCAACTCCGATTGCAGAGAACAACTCGAAACACTTTTATAACGGCTATTTATCATGATTATGTAAAGAATCTATACAAGGTATTGTTATGGGAGTTATAGGGATTGTAGGCGGGCTGAATGCAGTACTTGGAATTTATCTTCTATTCATCATAGCCAACCTTTCCCAAGAAGAAAGAGAAAGAATGAATATGCACTGGAAGCCCATTTCCTTTTTGGTGTTAGCATCTCTTTTTATATTCATGGGTTGGTCGATCATCGAAGTTGGAAAATTATCTCACACGTTTCCTACGTGGATTTATTTTATAGAAAGGGTAGTATTTCCTTTATTTTTCCTTGGGATATATCTTATCTTTTTTTATGTTTTTTCAAAAACGGATGCGGGTTATCCCTTCCCAATGGGACTTCCTGAGAGGTTCGTTATCACTCTTCTTTCAATATGTGTTTACTGGTTGCTCTCTTTCCAGCTTTATGAACACTTCCCGGAAATTCAGAATTTCATATTTGGGATTATGGATTTGGCTTTTGCGATTTTAATTATCATTCTTGGATACGGTTTGTATATAAGTTTTACAAAGTATCTCCCTTATTTGAAATCGGGAGCAATAGTGGCTCCGATGAACCTTGTTGACATTATTGACGGTTTTATTTTGGCCTTTGTACTATATGGATTTGCTCTTCTGAATATAGACCTCGGAATAGTAGTTGGGTATAGGTTTATGGAATTTGCAGCAGTTATTGTGTTTGGTTACAACATCAACAGCTATGTGAGGGGACTGATAAAAATAGTAGGGACATAGCTGGTGATAAAAGTTAATAATAATTAATAAAAATCTAAATAAAACTAAATGGTCATACAGGGACTTTTATCTTCTCCTCAATAACCTTGTTGAAGGCCTTTATGAATTCCTCTTCTTTGCCTTTATCTATAAGAGTTGCAGCAGCAATTTTATGTGTTGCGTCAGCAATTCCTCCAACTGCTTCGCTGGCTTTCGGGAAAACGATCTCGTATCCTGGAGCTTCTCCCGATAGCACCTTTCTTTCCAGAAGTGTAGGTATTCTTCCACTGACCTTGACAGCATTCCAATCAACATCTCCGAGGTCAGGGATGTATCTGGAGCAGTTCTGGAATCCGAGCAGGTATCTGTCCTCTTTGATGAACGACATATCCTTTATTAGCTGACAGAACTCTCCGACAGCCTTGACGCCCATGGGAGAGAACATATCTTGAAGGTGGAACCACTGAACATATCCATCAATATGCAAGCCACCATTCCTGAGATATTTAATAGCATTCTCAAACTTCTCTTTTTTAACCCTCTCAAGCTCTTCTGCTTCACTGATAGTTTCTTCGTCAAAGCCTTCCAGACAGGCCTTAATGCCCTTTCTGTAACCTTTTCTTTCGTAACCAACAGTGCCAAGGTTTGTGAGTCTTCTTGCCACATCGCTGGCGAACTCATTGAAGAATTTTATGTAGTATCTCTCCCTTGCACCTTCTATCTTTACTTTCACCTGTCCGAGGCTCAGAGCCTCTTCCAGTGCAAATCTGTCAAATCCTAATATGCCTCCACTTCTGTCGTGATAGTCCCCTACTGAACCAACAACAGCCAGATATGCATAATCTCTTAGCTCCTCGCTCACGCTAACGGCGAGAAGGTAGTTGAGGGTTGATGCTGAGATAAAGATATCTCCAGAGACTCCAAGCACCTCTGAATCCAGCATGAAAAATAAATCGCCTTCTTCAATCATTGCTGCAGGATGATGGTCGATTATCCAAACGGTACATCTGCCAGCATTAATTTCAGAAATCATTTTTGCTGCTAATCCAGCGAGATCAGTGTAAATTACTACCTCTCCCTCATACTTAGTGTGGATTTTATCAACAAGGATTGGGTGAACTTTTTCAAGACATATCATATCAACTTTGATTCCGAGATGTTCACAAAGTTTTGAGAGAATTGCAGTGGAACAGATCCCATCAGCATCGTTGTGGTGGACTATCACACCTCTATCTCCTGAGAACTCCTTCATCCTGCTGCTCATCTTTCTTATTCCTTCTAAAAACTCGTGATTAAGGAAACATTCACTTGCAATCATAATACTCATCATTACTAACAGCCATTTAAAAAGTTTTCGTAATCTTTAGTAGAAGATGTGGGTAAAATTTGAAGGGAGAGTAAACTGAAATCTTTCTATTTCTCACCCTTTCAGAAGTTTTACGAATTCTATCAATCTGATCGTCTCTAGGAGCTCATAAATCTTCACACGAACCCATTAGGGATTCCCCTCGTTTCCCCATTTTCACTTTATCTACATCCCCAACTAAAACTTCTTCACGTAGTCTAACTGATACATCGTTAACCCTCTAGCAAGATTTTTCTAAGCCTAAATTCTCATACAATTATGACTTTTAGATCAGTTGAATTACCGGGAGTAGGAACCAAATACGAATTAACAACGGAGAAAGGAGATAAAATTGTCATAATTTTTATGAGTTCAGGAAACATTCAAATTTACGTCCTCGAAAAAGGATGCGAAACTCCTGCCGTGGCTGAGTTGAATCCGGGGGAAGCGAGAAGACTTGGAAGTATTCTGACCGGAGCAATTCTTGAAGCTGAAAGGGAGGCAGTAGAGATTGCTTTTTCAGCCCTATCTGACCTCAGGATCAGCATTCATACCTACATCATAGGCAAAAATGTTGTTGGGAGATCAATTGGAGAACTGGGGATCAGAAAGAAAACTGGAGTAACCATTGTTGCAGTTTCGAGAATGGGAAGAAACATCATAAATCCACCACCATCATTTATTTTCGAAGAAGGAGATGTAGTGGTTGCTATAGGGGAGCATGAGCAGCTCAAAGCTTTTGAGAGTAAAATCTTGAGGATGTGAGAATGGATTACATAGCCATTGCCTTTTTAGCATGCTTAATTCTGGCATTAGTTGTAAAAAAGCTTTCCTTGCCCCCCATTCCATTTTATATAATGTCTGGTATATTTCTTGGCAGCTCTGGTTTAAATATTGTTGCTAGAAGTGAGATCTCCTTGTTTTTGAGCAACCTTGGTCTGATTTTTCTCTTGTTCTATATGGGTCTTGAACTCAAACTTGGAAGGTTTGCCGAAAAGAAATCGGACATTCTGATAGGAGGATTTATTGATATGAATATAAATATGATAATTGGATTCCTTGTGGCATTTCTTATTGGTTTTGAGGTTCATGATGCTATTGTATTTGCCTCTGCCTTTTACATCAGCAGTTCTGCCATAGCAATTTCGTCTCTCATCGAAAACAAAAAACTCTTTCTTCCCGAATCCGAAACGGTTGTGTGGCTGATGATTTTCGAAGACATTATTCTCGTTTTGATAATTTTTCTGCTCTCTGCTGAGTTTGCCAACCTTTTCACACTTCTCCTTGAAACTTTTGTCATGGTTATATCTTTTTTTGGCATCTCCAAGTTTGCTAAGGGATACCTGTTTCGGATTATGACGAGAGGTGACGAAATCCCAGTTCTTCTCACTTTTTCATCAGTTCTTCTGGTGTCTTATTTTTCTAGGCTCCTCGGAGTTCCGGAAGCGCTTGCAGTAATAGCTTTGGGCTCGGCTCTTTCTACTGTGAACTCAAAAGAATTTGAGAGAATCTCGAAACCTTTCAAAGACGTCTTTCTTGTCCTTTTCTTTTTCTTTTTCGGAGTTTCAATGGAGTTTACGGGAGAACTTTCAGTTATACCATTTATAGTGATGGGCTTGGTAGCTGTCGGGAGTAAAATGCTCTCGGGGCTTGCTATGGGGAGAGTTATACATGGTTCTTATTTCTCAGGTTTTGAGATTGGGGCAAATAGCATTGCGCGGGGAGAGTTCTCAATAGTAATTGCCTCCCTATACGCCTCAGACTTGGTTTCTGCGGCGGTTACTGTAATGGTTTTGATGACGTCACTAATCGGATCTTTCATGGCGAAGTATAGTTTTGTGATGAGGAGGATATTAAAAGAAAAGGTTGGTAGGTAGTTGTAGATAGTTGTAATAATCTGTTATAGGGCTCTTACAAAACCATCACTTCAATCTTAACTCTAACACCCCTAAACCAAAAACAACCACTTTATGCACCAGCAAAAGCAACAACAGTTATAAAGATCGTTCTGGCTTCGATGTTCTTCTCAACAACGATTTCTCACGTCGTTGAAGAGCTGAAGCGGAGAAAAGAGCTCAGAGAGTTCCTAGGAATAAATGAAGTTCCAAAGACCGGATACATCTACTTTTTCCTTTCAAAATTCGTGAGGAGGGGAGGAGAGGAGACACAGTAATCATGGATAAGGGTTTTTACGCTTATAGGAATTATTTGGTTGGGATAAAGTACGGGCCCTCTGATCTTTCCCAGAAGCAACTTCGATTTAAGCAGGTTGGATGGAATGCTGAGCTATCCTCTCAGCATTTTAGGTTCAAAGGATTTGGGGAAAGAGAGGAGGAGATTTAGGGCTTTGAAGGCTAAGCTGATTAATTTATTGCTGAGGTGGCAGGAGTTCAAGGTTGTCAGAGCTGTTATTGAGGATATTTTAAACTCGCAAAATCATTCGGATTGAGGAAATTGCACCGCTGCACAAGGAGGTCTGTGCTAAAGTTCGCAGCTCTGAATGTCCTTTTAGTTGGGATGGTTGTTACGATGGGTTTTAGAGAAAAGAGGGTGTTGCAGAGGTTGGCTGAGATGTGATTTGAGAAGGACCCTAATAGAAGAGATCTTAGATTGGTGGGAGGAAAATAGAAATAAAAGGTTTGAAATCACGAGGCAGGTTTTAACCAGACTCTATTAGGGATCTTATTTTCTAAATCGTTCTCTTGTTCAGATCCAAGCAATCTTATTTTTCTTTAATTTGCCGTTTATACTTACCGTAATAAACAATTGCATTTGTAAACCAGAGTGAAGTCATAATCAATCCCAAAATTCTTGATGTGTCGTTGCCGAAAATGGTAATATACAGCCACGAAAGCCCCAAGATGAAGAATGAAACTGCCAGACCTCTGTCTCGTTTGCCCCAGTCTGTAGTCCCCTCACTTTCGCTGACCGACATAAATACCAGCCTTTACTACCACATCTCAAGAAAACCTCTGAGCTCTGTTACCCCTTTAACCCTTAAATCAGGGTTACATTCACCATTCTAGCTCTGCTTCAGGACTTTCTGGAACTCTACCTTAACAGTTATCACACCAATTCCTTTCTTCTTAAGCTCGTTTATTGTCGTGGGTTTGTCATCAACAACTACAATCCGGTGTGGCTCTACGTGGTATTTTTTCGTAATAGCTTTGATGGCTTCAAATCTATCTTTGTTGTCTTCTCCAACGATAATAATTTCTTCAAAATATTCTGCGAGGCCGCTTTTTAGTATTCTCTACTTCTTAACTCCCCTCTTCCCATCATTTTCTGCTAGAATCACAAGCACAATGCCCCGCCCTTTGAGGAATCCCAACACCTCTATAACACCGTCCAAAATCTCTGTTTTTTCAGCCTTCTTTTTCCAGAACTCCTCCAAGAGGTCGTCGAGCATTTGCTCTTTAACATCCACCCCAAACTCTTTAAAGAGTTTTGGCCACTAGGTCCCTCGTATGTGTATAGGTTCAGATGTTGATGAGAAAAATACCAACATAAGTTCGAGACGAACCAGAGATGACACCAACCACATAAAAATTGGAACTAAAAAATATGGAAACGATGTCTACGTTTATTTCAGGCGGAGAAGTGTCCCGAGGTCGTTGCAAAAAATAAACGGAAAAACATGGAAAGAAGCTGCAAAAGATCTCGGCCTCTCAATTCCGAGCCTGTTCATCCTCTTGAACCACTCTATGAAAGCAGGAATTATAAAGGAGGTGAGGATAAGGTGAAAATCAGACAAATCCTTGAAAAGGTTGTTAAAGACATATCACAGGAGTATGGGATTCCCGAGGAAGAAGTCTGGGAAGCAGTACTAAAATTAAAAGAAATGAGGTAGGTCAATTTCTAATTTTATCATTCATCTTTAGCTCATCCAGTACCATTTGCCTTATCCTGTTTCAATTTTTCTCCAGATTTCATCATCCAACGCCACATCGATAATTTCTTCTTCCCTGAACTCCGTCACTAGCCTTGCCGGATCCAGAGCTGCCTTACACTTCCAGCAGCGTTGTCTAAAAGGCTCGTTGAATTCTCCGCATAGGTTGCACTTGACTGGCGAGAGTTTTTTGACTTTTGGCTCCGCTTCAGCCTCACTTATCAGGCCAAGCTCTTTCAGAATCTTTCTGTCCGTATCAGCATCGACGAGCTTGGTGTACCTCTTGAGGTATTTCGACCCAGGTACGTGGCCGCTTCTCTTGCATAGCTGCATCTCTGTCAACAATACCGACCACATAGTCATACCTGTGTGCCTGAACTTGTACGGAGAGAAGCGTTTGTTCTTCTTGATTTTCGCTCTCCTGAACAGTCTGTCGAGAATGCGGTTGTACGCAGCGTTATCGATGGGTACAACGACTCCCTGGCGGAACCTATTCAGATCGATCCACATAGGTGCAGTGGGTCCATCCTTCAGCGGATGAGCGTTTAGCCACCGCGAGATGTAAGGCAGCGAGAAGCTCAGGTGAGGAGATCTACGTCTCGTTTTGCTCCTCCTCATTTCAACTCTGATGCCCCAGGAATCTCTGATGAAGTCACCCACTGTCAGCGTTAGTACCTCCTCTGGTCGACAAGCTAGGTCGAGGTGACACATTATCAATGCTGGATCCCTATCGTTCATGGCGACGCTGACGAGCTTGAGGACTTCGTCGACGGTGAGAAGGTCGTCTCTTGTCAGCTCGTTATCTCTTGGCTCTTTTCTTCTTACTTTAGAAGCAAGTTCTGGACATTTTAGGATATCCCTCAGGAAGAACCTTATCGCCTTTTTGTACTCATTCAAAGCGTTGAGCTTGTACCCGGCCAGCTCAAGCTGTGCGAGCACTTCATCTAGGTAGTCCTCGTCTTTAAGTCTCTCAAGCTCTACATCGTACTTCTCGCAAAGTATTCGCAGGCTGCCGAACTCCCTTTGAACTCTGGGTAGGCTAACCCCTTGTGCCAACCTTCTGTTCTTTTATTTCAGAATTAGCACCTTGTTCTTTTGGGATATTGGGCTCTTCTCAAGCAGCTCAAGCTCTCTCTTAAGTCTACCCTCCCAGTCGATGCTGCGCCATTTACTCATGTCTACTTTCTGTACCACGTTCTTACTGTTTTCAGAATTGGTATATAAGGGGTTGAACTTCGTTACTGGGCGTTCAACCCCCGAATTAGTGCCCCGGCCGGGAATTGAACCCGGGTCCGGGAGTCCGCAGCCCCCGAGGATATCCGCTACCCCACCGGGGCTAAGTTGGGGTAAACTTGGAATGTTACATCAGTTAAAAAAGGATTTCGGATGGAAGAAAAGTATAAACCAGTATAAAACCACAAACCTAAAAAATTGAGTGGTAGGTGAAGAATATGGGAGAAACTGCGTTGAAGATTCTCCTTTCAGCACTGCCAGTCCTTATTCTGGTTTCAAGCACAATCATGGCCCTAGTTGAGAGTAACTGGGATGTTGAGGCGGCTATATTCGGCAACATACCTGAAGTAATGAAGAATATTGCTGTGGAGATCAGAGAAGATGCATTTAAGGTAAAAGATATCAGCCTTTCAGGCGATATGGTTGAGGTTACGGCCGAGTTCACATCACCTTTCAGCTTTCCGGTTACAATAAAAGACGTAACCTTTGAGGCAGTTAGCGGTAAAGAGAGTACAACGTTGAAACTTGAGAATGAAGTTGTAGTCCCACCAAATGGCGTTAAAGAGATCAAACTCTCTGGCAAGGCAATCATACCTTCGGAAAAAGTAGAATTTACTAATTTCAGAGTAGTTGTAGAGTTCTATGGAGTTACACTGGAGGTGTCCCAGCCATGAAGCTGAACTTCCCTGGCATTCTTGCAGCCATAGCAACAATGATTCTCCCATTCTCAGGCATCTGGTGGCAGTTCAGAATTGGAGAAGCAATTATCATAGCATTTTCACCATTCGAAGCCGAGATAATGGTTTTCGGTAATGGAATAATCATTCCATTGGTTTACTGGATTATGACTTCGTTTAAAGTTCTGATAATTCTTGCCGGCGTTTTCATGCTCCTAGCATCTCTCCAGCCGGATAAATGGTGGTCTGCTCATCTTATGCGATTCGGTTCATTCAAGGTTCTAGGGCTAATTGTGCTTTTCCTTGTATTGATTCTGGCAATGAAATATGGGAGTTCAATTCTTTTGGAAAAATCCAACTTCCCTGTGGACTTTGAATTCCCTCTTTCAGGTACCACTGACATTGAAATCCAGAACAATGGATTTACCATGAAGTTCCAGCTCTCAACATCATTTGAAGATGTGTTTGGATTTGCAATACTGACAGCTTTGCTTGGAGTGGCAGCATGGGTTTATCAGCGAAGGTTGCAAACTGAAGTGAAAGCTTAAAAGTGAAAATCTAATCCCGAAGCAATCCTATAGTGTTATATTTCATGGAGTAATAAATCAAATATTGTAATGCCAGAGATGATGGATTTAGAATGGAGAAAAATTCTATTTTTTCCGGTTGTAGTGGGAGCTATATCTGGATTAGCAGGAGTTGCATTACACGCCTCCATAGATATCTTTACAGAGCTTTTTCTCAAAAATCTTGCGAGTTTTGGAGAAGGATCGTTTTCTGGCGCAATCCCTTATTACTTTCTGCCACCTATAGGGGCATTAATTTCGGGCATCATAGTGTATTTTCTCGCCCCTGAAGCTGAGGGGGCAGGTGAGAATGCGGCAATTGAGGCATTTCATCAAAAAAGGGGTTATATACGTCTGAGAGTGGCCGGAATTAAGCTGCTAGCAACCTCGCTGATAATTGGTAGCGGCGGAAGTGCAGGCAGAGAAGGCCCCCTAGCCCAAATTTCTGCATCGATAGCATCATTCATATCATCGAAGCTGAGGTTAAATGAGAAAGATCGAAGGATGCTCATTGTTTGTGGTATGGCAGCTGGTGTGGGTAGTATATTCAAAGCACCTCTCGGAGGAGCTGTGTTTGCCATAGAAGTTCTTTATAAGAGGGATCACGAGGTGGAGGTCATAATCCCTTCATTTATAGCAGCCATATCGGCATTTCTTATTTTTGGGTATGTCTACGGCTTTGGAGTCATTTTTGAAACCGAGAAGATGGGCTTTGAATCACCCCTCTTCCTAATTTTTTACGCTATGCTGGGTGTTGCAGCTGCTTTTTTAGGTATATTCTTTATAAATCTGCTCAATGGTGTGAGGAGACTGTTTATGATCGCAAACCTGCCCGGATATCTGAAACCCGCTACAGGCGGAGTTATTATGGGCATTGTTGCCTACTTTTCGCCTCATTCTGTGGACATAGGTTATGAGTGGATTCAGAAGATGATATTCAATGAGCTTACCGTCAATATCATCCTGATTTTGCTAATCGGGAAAATTATTGCTACCAGCTTCACAATAGGCTCTGGAGGCAGTGGCGGGCTTTTCGCCCCATCTCTTGTCATAGGTGCATCAATCGGAGCACTTTTTGCGGAATTCTTCTCAACCCTCTATCCTGGAGCCCCATTTTATTACGAAACCTTCGTTCTAACGGGGATGGCCGCTTTCATAACCGCGGTGGCAAAAACACCCATTTCAGCTGTCATCCTTATGGTAGAGATAGCTCATTCTTATAAAATCCTTCCTGGGCTTATGGTGGCTTCTATCATATCGTATGCATTATCCGGTAAACAGAGTATTTATCCAGCACAGGTTGAAACCAGATTTCATTCTCCTGCTCATAGAAGAGAATTAACCGTCAGTATACTTGAGGAAATTCCAGCAAAGGAAGCTATGGTTCCTAGAGCCAAGCTAGTCACGGTCTCTCCGCTCCAAAAAGTGTCTGAAATATTTCTGTTGATTGAAAAAACTGGACACATTGGTTTTCCAGTCTTGGATGAGGATGAAAACTTAGTAGGAATAATCACCTTCGAGGATGTTGAAAGAGTTCCACCGGAGAAAAGAGATGAAACGACAGTCGATGAGATTATGACAACCGAACTCATAGTAGCTTATCCTGATGAGAGCCTTGAGTTCTGTCTTCAAAAGCTGGTGGTTCACGACATCGGACGTTTACCGGTGGTGGCGAGGGATGACACTAAAGAACTGCTTGGATTGATTACGAAGACAGATATAATAAGGGTACATGCCAGAACTTCTGCTGAAGGCAGAGATTAGTCTTTAGATTATTTTCCCAGAGCAGAATTTATAAGAATATATTAAAATTATAAAACTGTAACATCACAAAAATATTTTAACATCTGGAACAATCTCTTGGGAGAGCTGGGATGTTTGACAGAGAGATGATTAAATACGTCATAATCTTCTTTCTTCTCTCCATTCTGGTGTATTGGATAGGATATCATGCTGGATCCAGATTGGAGGAATTCGAAACTTCGGGAGAGGTTGAGATAGCTGGAATATTGAGGAAATTGATACAGATGTCAATGTTTAATACCCCACCTGACAGGTATTACGAAAGGGCTAAGGAAGAGTTCGGCTCAAAAGCCCCGCTGGTACATGATATCGACAGTCTTTACAAAATTCTGATGACTTTGAAGCTTCCCAAATATGAAGTGGGTTTTGACTGCTCTGAATCCTCGGCAATTCTGGAATGGATCCTTGAAGGCTACGGCTTTAAGACCTATATAGCGAAAGCGGAATGGGCTCCACCAGGCTCCAAGTATCCTGGAGGCCACACGTGGGTTGTTGTTGAGCTAGACAACAAAGATAGAGTTGCAATTGAAGCGACATTGCTGGCAGAAAACAGGTATAATCCTCCTGGCATTATTGTTGACCCGTCTCTTAAATATCTTAAGTACTCTTATATTTATCGATCAAATTCAGATGCGTTGGATTTTCAGAAGCCCATAATCATGGAGCAGGCGAATTATTATTACGGAGAATATGATGAGCTCTGGGATTCCATCTACGAGCCCACAAGAGGGGAGTTACAAGGCGACGCCATAGTTTTTACACCAATCTCTGAGTTTGACTGGTGGAATCATCCCTATTATGTCAATTTTAAAAAGAAGTTTGGATGGTGAACTTGAACTGCGGGCTATAAGTACTTCTTGGGGTCTGTTATTTCTCCCGCCACTGCTGAAGCTGCTGCCGTTGCCGGGGATGCCAGATATATGTAAGCCTCGGGATTCCCCATCCTCCCCCTGAAGTTCCTGTTCTGTGTGGAAAGGCAGACCTCGCCATCTGCCAGAATGCCCATGTGGATGCCGACGCAGGGTCCGCAGCCCGGCGGCAGAACCACGCCACCAGCTTCAACAATGATTTTCAGGTATCCCGCCTCCATTGCCTTCACGTAAATCTCCCTGCTCCCCGGCCCAACCAGCAGACGGGTTTTAACCTTCCTGCCCTTCAGAATCTTTGCTGCAATTTCTATATCGCTCAGCCTGCCGTTGGTGCAGGTACCAATGAAAATCTGATCAACCTTCAGACCCTCAACTTCTGTGACTGGAACAACGTTATCCACGTTATGGGGCTTTGCCACTACTGGTTCGAGGTCTGAAGCGTCAAAATGCAGTTCTTTCTCATACTCTGCATCCTTATCTGGAGCGAGAGGTCTGAATCTATCTGCTCTGCCCCTCTCTGCAAGATATCGCTTCGTTACTTCATCGCTCTTGAATAGACCAGCCTTTGCCCCACACTCTATGGCCATATTTGCCATGGTTAAGCGGGAATCCATGTCCATGCTGTCGATTGTGTCGCCATGGAATTCAAGGGCTTTGTAGGTTGCCCCATCAACACCTAGCTCACCGATAATGGTCAGCATCAGATCTTTCGAAAACACGCCCTTCTGAAATTCCCCACTCACCTCAATCCTGAAGGTTTCAGGTACCCTGAACCAGTTCTTACCCAGAACTATGCCTATGGCCACGTCAGTTGACCCCATCCCAGTTGCAAAAGCTCCCAGAGCTCCGTAGGTGCAGGTGTGGCTGTCAGCCCCTATCACGAGGTCTCCTGGGTTGACGTGTCTCTCAACCATCAACTGGTGAATTATGCCCTCTCCGGGAGGATTGAAATTTGCTCCAATTTCTTCGGCAAAGTCATTTATCAACTTCTGGTCGTTGCTGAGCTCTCTGCGGGGAGATGGAGCGGCGTGATCCACGAAGAAATGGGTAACATCTGCAGCCTTTATCTTCTCCTTGGTAACTCCAAGCTCCTTAATCTGCCTTATTGCAAGAGGAGCCGTCCCATCTTGAAGTGCTATAGCGTCAATTTTTGCGATAACAATGTCTCCTGCATGGGCATCCATTCCACTTTTTTCTGAGAAAATTTTTTCAGCAAGGGTTTTACCTGCAGACTTACTTGCCAACTCCTCGCTTCTTGTTGTTTTACCCATGCCTGAGGGCATGGGATGCTGAAATAAAAGGTTTTTCTGTTGATAGTGTCGTAGGTCTTTACGGGGTCTCAGCCATGGATCTTAATCATAAATCAATTTGAAACCCCCGAATACAAGTCATAAAGGAATTTCCATCATATCTTGGCAAATCTCAATCTCTCCTCTGAATTTTTCAGAGAGGAGCTCTGTGATCTTATCAGCTTCCTTCAATGCGAATGGATACATGTGGGTCAGGTATATTCGCTCTGCCCTCGCGCTACCAATAAATTCCGCCATATTTTCCGGTGTAGTATGGTCTATAGCCTCGTACCCAAACGAGAGAGACATCTCATGGATTATTGTATCGCAGTCAACTTCCATGAGCTCTTTAAAGCATCTTGTATCGCCGCTTATCAGGAGCTTACCATCAATCAGGTATGCTCTACTCTCGATGGAGTGGATCGTCGGAATGCTTTTTATTTCGATACTACCTATTTTGAATTCTTCGGATTCTCCAGATTCTCCGATTTCAAATATCTTAAATTTCAGTTTGTTTCTTAGATAAGGAAAGGCTTCAAGAAGGGACTCGAAGAAATTCAAAGTCCCCAGAGGACCGTATATCTTGAGTTCACCTCCACCTTCCAGCCACCTCGCTTTTAGAATGGTAAGGACATCAGCATTGTGATCCAGATGGTTGTGGGTCAGTAGTATGGCGTCAATATCATTCACATGAATTCCAGTCTCCTCCATTCTCATGAAAGCTCCACTTCCAACATCAACTAGCAGCCTGACGTCATGGGTACCATCTTCAACATAAATGCAGCTCTCTGCTCTGCCTGTATGTACGGCGACACCGCTACCCAGTACTACAACCCTCATTAAAATCCCCCCATAAACAGGTGGAGGTATTTGAGGAGCTTATCTACCTTTAAAACCTTATCTAAAAGCTCTTTACCCTTTAAAATTCCGAAACCCCGATTAAGAGACTCACCAACATTTTTTCCAAGCCCCTTCCATTCCCTAGTTACATAATCTGCCACTGCTTCATCAACCCTTCTCAGCTTCCTTCTTTCGTAACACCACCATCTCCCGCCCTCTATGAAGGGTTTGTACCCTCTATCCTTGGATAAAAACTTCTTTACATGTTTTTCATCCTCGAAAGGAGGCCCCATTCTCTTTTCCACCTGTGAAAGCTGGAAGACTTCAGTTTCAAAAAACAGGTAGCATTTTTCATTTTCCTCAATAACTGTGAAACCATTCCTTATGGGGGAAAATCCACTCCTCTCCAGAAAATCGTTTATTCTATTAACAGCCCTCTCAAGCTGAGGATAGAGATTATCCTCTACAATGTCAGGTCTCTCGAATTCTATGGCGAAGATATATCGCTCATCAAGCTCCCTCTGAATGAAGGTTGGGTCAGGTCTCACATCTCTAGTCTCAAAAAACTCCTCAGACGGATTTGATACGAACTCTCTGCAAAGCTGGACGAACTTTGCAAGATTGTCAATACTCAGGTTTGCAGCAACGTTTCTCTTTACGTCAACTGGATCAACAACAAAGAACCCCCTCCTCTCTCTGTAAACCTTTCCACTGGCAATGTCTATAACAGTGTCCCGTGTCCAACTTCTTGCTGCCTTTACAAGGTTTCTGAAGGTACCATAAAAAACGATAAGGAGTTCGCAGAGATAGCCTGAGAAACCTCTAACGCTGTATTCTGCCCCGTATATCCCATTAGCCTTCAGAAATGCCTTGAGAATTCTGATATCTTCCTCTTTACCACTTATTCTGTCCTTCAACCAGGCGTGGTGGAATGGCGTTCGATCAACGGCGGATTTTATCCTATCAATCCTGCTGAGAGCAAAGCAAGGTACAACGTCAACCTCAACATCCATGACTTTCCCGTGAACATAGGGGTGGGCAGCGTATCTGAGCTCGTACTCATCCATTACTGCTTTCCCGATTTCCAGACCTACTCTTTCAAGCTCTTCCGTGCTCCAGTTTTCAGGGAAGAGTATAAAAACATCAATCTCCAGATTTCTCGGAAGCCATGTGTTTCTGGCATAACTTCCAAGAAACTCATATCTCAGCCCGGAGTATTTTTTGAGCAGGTTATCCAGTCTCTTTCTGAGTTCTATTTCAACTTCTTTTGCTCTCCTCACTTCATCCTCTGAGGGGCTTACTCTTTCAGCTATCCTTTTGACCACTTCATCTATTCTTCTGTCCATCTCACTCAAGTCATTCAGGTCGTTCATACTCGTCACTCATACCCAATCACTCAAGTCTGAAAACCTCTAGATCCTCATAGATTGGGCCTTTAGGTGTTAACGTGCTCTTCTTTAGCTTGAAATCAGAAACCACCATTTCACCGAATTCAGTATCTAAGTACTCGGAAAGTTCTGAAACAAGCCTTTTCCTGTCATCCGCCCCCATTCTTTTAATTCTCCCAACGGTTGAATGGGCAACAAACTCCTTATCTTTTTTGAAGCCCAGCTTTTTCAGAGCGGTCTCCACTTGAGATGCTAGAGCCTTCATCTCTCGCTCACCCTCACTTGTCCCAACCCAGATAACTCGGGGGTTTCTCTGGTTTGGGAAAAATCCTATTCCCTTGAATTTCAATGTAAATGGGTTGAATTTGACGGTTGACAAGGCTTTTCTGATATCTTCAGCCTTCCTTTCATTTACTTCTCCAATGAACTGAAGTGTGATGTGGAGGTTCTGCTTTTCAACCGGTTTGACACCTTTGAATCTGGAGATTGCAGCAAGAACTTCGTTCAGATTTTCCCTGATTTTTTCACTCAAATCAACAGCTACAAACAATCGCATGATGGCAAAGAATATTAATAAGTTGAAATACCTTACCATCTGAGATGAGAAGAGAAGTAAGGGAAGCGAAACACACACTGCCGGGAGAGGTAAAGTACCTGATACTCAGACCTTTGGGTTATCCACTCAGGGCGAGCTATCACGAATATCCAATGATAGATAACCCTCGGGTTTTTGACAGGTATGCAAAAGATCAGTGGAAAGGAGAGTACGTTTCAAAGGGCAGGTTGCTGTTTGATATTCGCATGTTCCCCGACTTCGCCTTTGAAGTTGTTAGTGCTGAACCGGATTCTGGTGTTATAACTGACTCAACCATAATTCTTGTAGAAAGCCCCTCCAAGAGCATCGAGACTGAGATCATAAAGGATGTTTCCCTGAAAGACGTTGTAGGACAGGAAGAGGCAAAAAGGAAGGTGATAGTCATACTTGAATTTCTGAAGAATCCTAAGAGGTTCGGCAAGTGGGCACCGAAAAATGTCCTCTTTTACGGCCCTCCTGGAACTGGGAAGACCATGACTGCTAAAGCCCTCGCACATGAGGCCAACGTGCCATTCTTATCTGTTAAATCTACTAAGCTGATAGGGGAGCATGTGGGAGATGGAGCTAGGCGAATACATGAGCTCTTTGAAAGAGCAAGACAGCTCTCACCCTGTATAGTTTTTCTGGATGAGTTTGACTCTATTGCGCTTGACAGAAGCTACCAGGAGCTTCGTGGTGATGTCAGCGAGATAGTCAATGCACTGCTCACAGAACTGGACGGTATTGAGAGAAACGAAGGGATATGCACGATTGCCGCCACAAATAGAGCAGATATGCTGGATGCATCAATACGAAGCAGGTTCGAGGAGGAAATAGAGTTCAGCATGCCTGATTACGATGAGAGGCTCGAAATCCTGAAGAGAAATCTGGAAGACTTCCCGCTGAAAGTCTCTGCAAAGCTTGAGCTGGTTGCTAGGAGCACCGAAGGTCTGTCAGGAAGAGATCTGGTGGAAAAGGTGATAAAAGCGGCTCTGCACAAAGCCATAGCGGATGGAAGGGAGAGCATAGATACTGAGGATTTGCTGGATGCGATAACTAGGATAAAGAAGCCTTCTAAACAACCTCCAAAGCAAATGTTTATTTAGTATGGCCTTTCCTTTTTCTGTGAGAATATTCTAACCTAATAATTTTATGTACCTCTGCTATGACCCTAGATCCAAATATGTATGAGTCTAAAATCCTGAGAGCATACCACGACTCCTACTGACATTAAATCGTTAAGTATAAATAATATCCAGATTTTTTGTTTAGGTTGTTATGAGACATCTTGTATCCATTTCAGACCTTAGCAAAGAAGAGATCGTTTACCTGCTCGATCTAGCAGACAGATTGAAGGAAGAAAGGAGAAACGGGATTTTCAAGGAGTATTTGAAGAATAGAAGTCTTGCAATGATTTTTGAGCTTCCATCTACCAGAACCAGAGTTAGCTTTGAGGTTGCCATGTGTGAAGCTGGCGGTCATGCTCTGTACCTGAATTGGAATGATTTGCAGTTGGGGAGGGGTGAAGCAATCAAGGATACGGCTAGAGTAATGTCTCGATACGTTCATGCAGTGATGATGAGGGTAAGAAGACACGAGACAGTGGTCGAATTCGCCAACCATTCTGGGATACCGGTAATCAATGGCCTCAGCAATCTTGAGCACCCATGTCAGACTCTTGCAGACCTGCAAACAATAAGGGAGAGGAAAGGTCTGGATGCGGTCGTAGCATGGGTTGGTGATGGCAATAACGTATGCAATTCACTGGTTTTAGCTGCATCAATTCTCGGATTTGAGTTGAGAGTAGCAACTCCGGAAGGCTATGAGCCCGATAAACAAATTGTTGAGAAGGCATTATCTGAGAACACAAAAATTAAGATAATGCACGACCCCGTTGAGGCTGTTAAAGGAGCTGACGTAATATACACAGATGTTTGGGCCTCCATGGGACAGGAGAGTGAAAAAAAAGAAAGATTAAGAGTGTTCAAGCCATATCAGGTTAATTCTGAGCTTCTATCTAATGCAGATGAAGATGCAATCGTCCTGCACTGTCTGCCCGCCCATAGAGGTGAAGAGATAACTGATGAGGTCATGGATGGGAAGCAATCTGCCGTTTTTGATCAGGCGGAGAACAGGCTTCATGCTCAGAAAGCTTTACTAATATGGCTGCTGGGTGTTGAGATATGAAAGAGGGTATGAACAAGGTGGCAGAGCGCATAAAAGATTTCATAGCAGATTTTGTTGAGAGTTCTGGAGTAGATGGAGTTATTGTTGGTGTAAGTGGTGGAGTAGATAGCGCCACTGTAGCTTTCCTCTGTGCTGATGCCTTAGGCAGTGATAGAGTTCTGGCATTGATCATGCCCGAGAAAGGTGTAACACCGGAAAAAGATGTGGAGGATGCTATTGAGGTCTGTAAGATCAAGGGAATTGATTACAAATTAATTGAGATAAACACATTCTTGGAGCCATTCTTCTCCATCCTTGGAGATTCAGAATCGATTGCGGCAGCGAACATAAAACCAAGAGTCAGAATGATACTGAACTACTATCACGCAAACAAAACTAACAGACTTGTGGCGGGGACAGGCAACAGAAGTGAGCTCATGGTGGGATACTTCACCAAATACGGCGATGGAGGTGTTGATTTTCTTCCGATAGGCGATCTATACAAAACAGAGGTGCTGGAGCTGGCAAGGTATCTTGGAGTTCCAGAAGAGATAGTGACCAAGAAGCCCTCAGCCAGACTGTGGACCGGACAGACCGATGAGGATGAGATGGGAATAAGCTACTCGGAACTTGATGCAGTTCTCAAAGCTCTGGATAAAGGTATGGATGCAACTCAGATTTCCTCATCCACTGGCGTGGAGCTAGAGAAAGTCAGAAAAGTGCTGAAAATGGTGGAAGAGAGCAGACACAAGCGGGAGATGCCCCCTGTTGCCAATGTCAGAGACCTCATTCAAAACTGAAGGCATCAAACACGTCCATGTATTTTTCTGGCTTAATCAGAAACATTAGTCTTTCTGGGTCTTTAATCAATCTGTACATCTCTTCGCTTTTTGATAGGTCCAGAACTTTCTTGGGCTTTGCAAATCTGATTTCAGGTACACCTTTGTAGTTTGGATTTTCAATCCAGCCATCTTCAGTATAATAGTAGCATGCCCCTCTGCTGTTCCGGTAGGGACCATAGATAGAAGAAAATCTATTGTAAACCCAGTTTGCCGTTCTCAGCTCCTTATTCGTCGGGTTTATTGTCACATGACCGTAGTCTGGGGGGACGATGACCTTTTCTCCCTCTCTAGCCCTCACAACAATCACATCCTCTATTCCATCTTTTCTGGGCTTCTGGAGTACGAAAAGTGCCTCCCCTTTCAGCACCTCGTAGATTTCAGGATAGCTGATTCCATTGGCCTTGGGATGGTAATGGCCGAAGGTTTTAATGAACTCTGTTCCAACTTTTGCAGGAGGGATTATAGTATAATCATACCTAAGCCCTAGCTCGTCCATCACTTTTTTATCAGAAGTGCTATAAAATACATTCCTAAACATATAATATGCAGGAAAATCATTATCTAAGGCTTCAGGAAAAGCGAGAACAGGTTTGAGATTTGAAGCCCATCTGATCTCAGCTGAAAAAATTCTTCCACTTATTTCTAGCTCCATGATGAATAGTTGATAAATCGGTATATAAAAATGGTGTATGTCAAATGTCGATGAGGTTAGTGTTAATGAAATGTTATTAAGTAAAACTTAGTAACACTAAAATTATTTTCAATAATACGAATAGAGAATTGAGACTGTAACGAAAAAAACCGAAAATTTAAATTATTACACCCTCCGAGACAAGGCTATGCCTATTACCCCCATGGAAGTTTACAAGCTCCTCCCAAAGACCAACTGCAGGAAATGTGGGGAGCCCACTTGCATGAGTTTCGCTTTCAAGGTCATTAATCGTGAAAAGAATATTGAGGAGTGTACACCCCTTTTTGAGGATGATAGATACTCCAGACAACGAGATGAGCTTTTGAAACTGCTAGAACCCCTTAAAGAAGCTACAGAAACCGGTCTTATTGTTACAGAGGATCTGTGCGTTGGTTGTGCAAACTGCATAGTTGTTTGTCCGGTTCATGCTGCAGAAGATCCCTACGGCTCTGCTGCCGGTTCAGGCCCGAAAATTGAGGATCCAATATTCAGACTTGAGGACGGAGTTTTGAAGGTAATAAATATGACGAAATGCAGGCGATATGGAAAAAACAGGATTCTTTGCGTTGCTTGCAGGGAAAATTGCCCCAGCGATGCCATAAGGTTCTTGGAGGGTTAGTATGATCTGCACCGGCTGCTCCTGCCTGTGTGATGACATTGTTGTGGATGGGGGGGTCAGAAATGCGTGCAGGAGGGGAGCCGGAATATTCAGGTTTGTCAATGAGGGAAGGGCTAAGCCCATGATAAATGGGGAAGTGGTGGACTTTGAAAAGGCAATGGATGCAGCTGGAGACATAATAGGCAACTCTGAAAAGCTTGCAGTGTACGGGCTGGACACCACAACGGTTGAGGCACAGCAGAAGGCCATTGAATTAGCTAAGACAAAAGAGGCCTACATTGATGATAACTCTTCATTCTGCTTGGGAGACTTCGTCGAACTCATCCTTAAGGAAGAACTGCCAACCACAACCCTAGACGAAGTTAGAAACAACGCATACGTGGTCTTTTACTGGGGAACCGACGTTTACCACAGCCTATCTCGACACATGTCCCGCTTCACATACTATCCCAGAGGTGGAAAGAGGCAGAGGGGTTACGAAGAGGATCGCTTTCTGGTTGTTGTTGATGTCAGGCGTTCTCACACCGCCAAGCTTGCAAAGAAAAATGCCCGCTTCATAGAGGTGGGAGACGATTTGGAGCTCATCGATGCAATCCTGAAGGTACTTGATGGTAAAGCTCCTGAAAAATTCGCTAAGGATGCAGTTAGAATAGTGAAAGAGATGCAGAAGGCTGATTTCAATGTCATTATTGGAGGTCTCGGGTTGAAATATGGCTTGAAAGGTGATTATCAGCAATTTCTGGAGTTCGTAAGGAGGGTTAATGAAGTCACAAATCTTTACTTCATACCGGCGGGCTGTCATCCCAACATGCGCGGCTTCAACCAACTCCTGTTTGAAAAAACCGGGCATGTGAATCGCTACAGTTTCAGAGACGAAGAGGCTGGAGAAAAATTCGCATTCCCTAAACTCCTTGAGGATGGCGAAATAGACGCTGCTCTCATCGTGGGAACCGATCCGGTGAATTCTCTCCCCTTTGATATTGCAAAAAAGCTGAAGGACATCAAAACCATACTCATTGATCCCCGCCAATCTCTGACAGCTGAGATAGCAGATGTTGTACTGCCTTCTGCAATTTCTGGTTTAGAAACAGGGGGCACTATGATCCGAATTGATGGCGTGAAGGTCGAGTTAGCACCATTCCTTGAGAAGAAACCGGATGATGTTTCCATAATCTCAAGCCTCTTGGAGGCGGTTTGATGGGGTTGAAATTTGCCAAGTTTATAAGAAAAATTGAAACGGAGGTGGTTGTGGCGAGAGATAGCTTCCAAGTTGAAGCGGCAGATAGAGGGAAGTTGTCGGAAGAATTCGTCAAGAAAAGTGCCGTACTTTATATTACCGAAGAGTTTGGCAAGAAAAATGCCCTCAGAGAGGGAGAAATCGTAAAAGTTACCAGAGGTGGCAGAAGTGTCAATCTTAGGGTAGTTTACAACGACACTGCCCCTTCGGAAGGGGCTATGATGCCCAATAGCATCTATGCAAACTATCTTACCGACTTTGATTCATTCAAGAGATTCAGAGTTACAATCGAGATTGCCGATGGAAATGTAACAACACCTTCCGAAATCATTGAACTAATAAAATCAGGGTAGTTTGGTTATTGAAATTAAGGGAGGTTTAAAAATTTGAGGAAGAAATCATTAGAGAGAAAAGGGTATATACAAATGGAAGAAAAAGGATAGGATTAATAATGAGGAGGTGTGTGGATGGCTTTTGAGTTGAGAGAAGGAGTTTTTGTTCTGGATGATGTTAGGAATGTGAGTATTAGAATCGGGAAAGTTATTGAGGAAGAGGAGGAGTGGGAAGAGGCTGGACCTACACCGATGCCAGGGATAATGGAGCTGAGAAAATGGGATCACAAGCTTCTTGAGCGCTATGAGCCATTTTATGCCCCCGTACAGGATTTCTGTAATCTTTGTACCATGGGCCCTTGCGATCTTTCAGCCAACAAGAGGGGCGCATGTGGTATTGATCTCAAAACTGCTAAAGCAAGACTTGTCACAATAGCATGCTGCATTGGGGCTGCGGCACACACAGCTCATGCGAGACACCTCCTTGATCACTTAATAGAAGAATTTGGTGAGGATACTCCCATCGATCTCGGCCCTGATGTCAATGTTGAGGCTCCGAATATCAGGACAATTGTAGGTGTCAAACCAAAGACCCTCGGAGACCTAAGGGTAGCACTGGAGTGGGCTGAGAGGGAAATTGTCAAGGTTCTACACGCCACTCACATCGGGAATGAAGAAAGCCTTGTGGATTATGAGAGCAAGGCAATGCACGTAAGCATGTGTGACCATGTGGGCATGGAAGTTGCTGATATCGCCCAGATCGTTGCCTACAATCTTCCAAAGGCCGAACCAGACACGCCGCTGGTTGACACGGGATTTGGTGTGGTTGACAGAAGCAAGCCTGTCATCGTTGTTGTGGGTCACAATGTTATGTATGCCAGACCAATTGCAGATTACCTTGAAGAGCATGGTCTGATTGACCAGTTTGAGATCGCTGGCCTTTGCTGCACATCTCACGACATGACAAGATACAATGCAAAGGCGAAGATATTCGGACCAATAAGCTATCAGCTCCGTGTAATCAGAGCTGGATTGCCGGACATCATTGTGAGTGACGAGCAGTGTATCAGGGCAGATTTGCTCGAAGCTTGTAAGGCAATGGGCATTCCGCTGATAGCAACAAGTGATGCGGCGGTAAGAGGTCTGCCTGATGTGAATGAGTGGGATGTTGACAAGATTGCTGATGCACTTGCAACTGGAAAGCTGGCAGGAGTCTTCCTGACTGATCCGGTCAAGATAGGTGAAGTTGCTGTTAGGGTGGCAAGAGCAGTATTTGAGAAAAAGAAGAAGGGTGAGCTGTTCTTCGAGAGTGAGGAGGAGTTCAAGAACGAGATTGCCAAGTGTACTCAGTGTATGAACTGTGTCTTTACTTGCCCGCACAATCTCAGAATTGATCAGGGCATGGCTCACGCCCAGAAGACCGGCGACGTCAGCAAGCTCGCAAAGCTGGAGGAGCAGTGTATTGCGTGCATGAAATGTGAGCAGGTGTGCCCAAAGAACATCCGCATTATCAACGTCATAATGCGCAGCAATCTGAACAACCTCTATGCAAAGACTGGCAAGACTAGGGTTGGAAGAGGACCTGTGCAGGATACCGAAATCAGGAAAGTTGGTCAGCCAATAGTCTTCGGTCAGATACCAGGTGTCATCGCAGCGGTTGGATGTGTAAACTTCCCTGACGAGATGGGTGATCTGAGAATAATCTTGGAGGAATTCCTGAAGCGCCGCTACATCGTGGTCACATCTGGCTGCCACGCAATGGATCTAGGCATGATAAAGGATGAGGAGGGTCAGACTCTCTATGAAAAGTATCCGGGCAACTTCGATGCAGGCGGTTTAGTCAACATGGGAAGCTGCGTTGCCAACAGCCACATTGCGGGAGCATGTATAAAGATCGCCAACATCTTCGCAATGAGGCCTCTGAGAGGCAACTATGCTGAAATTGCTGACTACATCCTCAATAGAGTTGGTGCTGTTGGTTTCAGCTGGGGACCATACAGCCATAAGGCTGCTAGTATCGCAACGGGCTTCAACAGGCTTGGAGTTCCTGTAGTTGTCGGACCCCACGGCATGAAGTATCGCCGTGCTTACATTGGCAAGCCTTGGAACCCGGAGAAATGGTGGGTTTACGATATCAAGACCAGACAGAAAATGAACATAGAACCGGCCCCAGATGCCCTCCTTCTGGCGGTGGAGACCAAGGAAGAGGCCATTGTTCAGCTTGCTCGCCTCTGCTTGAGGCCAAATGACACCAGCATGGGCAGACAGATCAAGCTGACCCACTATCTGGAGCTGAGCCAGAAGTACATGGGTACGCTGCCTGACGACTGGCCAATTTACGTGAGGAGTGAAGCAGACCTGCCACTGAAGATGAAAGAGGAGTTACTCCACATACTTGAAAGCGAACACGGCTGGAAGATTGATTGGAGCAAGAAGAAGATACTTGAGGGGCCGATAAGGCCGTATGATGCAGGTTTCAACCCGACGCTGGTTGAAGAGGTTTATGAGAAGTATACTAAGGGTAAATAGGGGGTGAATAACCCTTATTTTTTGAGGTGATGGTAATGGCCACTGAAAGGGTGAAAAAGGAGGAGAAATATCCTGTAGCCAGAAGATATCAGGTAGCAGATGTTCAGGTCAGCAGAGAGGCCCAGGCTGTAAAGCCTGAGGTCATTGTGAGGTTGGTGAAGAAAGCAAAACATCCAGTTCTCATTACTGGAGGACAGTTGCTGAAGGATGAGAAGCTTGTGGAATATGCTGTGAAGTTCCACGAGAAGGGGATACCCATCATTGCAACCGGCGGTTCAAGCAAACCTCTCATTGAGAAAGGTGTTAAGCCACAGTCAGCGGTCTTCACGCTGCATCAGATTACTCAGTACATGCTGGACCCCGACTGGAAGGGCTTTGATGATAAAGGGGCCTACGATGTAGTGCTGTACCTCGGCTTCCTGCCATACTACCTCTCCAGAATGCTATCGGCACTGAAGCACTTCTCAAAGATTACCACCATAAGCCTTGACGAGTTCTATCATCCCCATGCCAGATTCAGCTTCACAAACCTGACTGCTAACAAGGAAATGCATTACAGAATGCTTGAAGAGGTTATAAACGGGTTATAGATCTTAAATCTTTAAAGGAGGTGTTGAGCTTGGTCGAAAGGAAAAAGATCGAGATTCCGGAAGGAGTAAAGAAGAAGGAGAGCGTTGGTGAAGAGGCAGAATTCCCGTTCGACATCTCACCCATGTACGAGGGTGAGAGGGTAAGGAAAGGAGACATGCACGTTGAGCTTGGAGGCACTTCACAGCCTGGCTTCGAGCTCGTTATTGCGCTGCCGGAAGAGCAGGTAGAGGACATGAAGGTTACGCTTGTAGGGCCCGACCTCGATGAGATGGAGGAGGGCAAAGCGTACCCGTATGCAATGATCTACTACGTCGCCGGCGAGCAGGTTGACAACGACCTGGAGCCAGTCATAGAGCGACGCAACCACGACTTCCAGAACTACCTGGAGGGCTACATGCACCTCAACCAGCGCTACGACATCTGGATCAGAATCAGCAAGGGGAGCGTTAAGAAAGGCCTCAACAGCCTTACTCAAATTGCAAAGGCGACGATGATGCTCTTCAAGAACGAGATGCCCTTCATTGAGAAGATCGAGGCAGTCTACATAACAGACGCTGAACTTGTTGATAAGCTGCTGAAAGAAGTTGCGATGCCGATCTACGAGGAGAGAGATGCCCGTGTCGAAGCTCTGCACGATGAAGACGTTGAGGAGTTCTACTCCTGCACCCTCTGCCAGAGCTTCGCCCCAACCAACGTTTGCGTCATAAGTCCAGACAGGCCATCTCTCTGTGGGGCTATAACCTGGTTCGATGGCAGGGCAGCGGCAAGAGTCGATCCAGAGGGGCCAAATAAAGCAATTCCGAGGGGCGACCTCATCGACCCGATAGGTGGAGAGTACAGCGGAGTTAATGAGTTTGCCAAGGAGGAGAGCGGTGGAGAGTACGACAGAATAAAGCTCCACAGCTTCTTCGAGTACCCGCACACCAGCTGCGGATGCTTCGAAGTGATAGGCTTCTACATGCCAGAGGTTGACGGCATTGGCTGGGTGCACCGCGGCTATGCTGAGCCCGCTCCGAACGGCCTTACTTTCTCAACAATGGCAGGCCAGACGGGTGGTGGAAAACAGATTATAGGATTCCTGGGCGTCGGTATAAGCTACTTTAGGAGCAAGAAGTTCATACAGGCTGATGGTGGCTGGTACAGGACTGTCTGGATGCCGAAGGAGCTGAAGGAGAGGATTGCCAAGTACATACCTGATGACGTGAGGGACAAGATAGCAACAGAAGAGGATGCCAAGACCCTTGACGAGCTCAGGGAGTTCCTGAAGAAGGTTGAGCACCCCGTCGTTACAGGAGTTGTAAGGCCCGTCGACGGCAAGAAGATTACAGAGGGGTGGAAGGAAGAGGAGGAAGTTGAGGAGGTCGTTGAGGAAGCTGTAGAAGCTCCTGCTGCACAGCCTCAGGCGGTTCAGCCTGTACAGCCTGTACAGCCCGCAATGCAGCCCATGCAGCCAATGCCTGCTCAGCCATTCCAGTTCCAGCTTCCGATGCCCCAGTTCCAGCTTCCTGCAGGACAGCCTGCTGGCATCAAGCTGATAATCAAGGATGCAAAGATAATCATTGACAAAGTTATCGTGAAGAGCGAGAAGGAAAAAAAGGGTGGGAAATAATGGAAAAAACGGAGAAAATGGAGAAGGAGAAACAGCAGGAGGTTAAGCAGCTGAAAATTACTCTTAAAGGGGCAACAATACACGTCAGCGAGCTTATAATTGAGGAGTAATCTGGGGAGTAGATACTGATGGTCGTTGTAGCAGTGACAGGCAAAGGGGGGACTGGAAAAACAGTAATTTCAGCCCTTCTCATTCATTTTATTTCGAAGAGAGGTCTTAACCTTCTTGCAGTTGATGCTGACCCTGACAGCAATCTGCCAGATGCTTTGGGCGTTGCAGACGAGGTGACGAAGACACTTGGGGAAATCAGAGAGGTTTTTCAGGTAAGCAGAGATGAGATGGGTACTACAGATAAGGAACAATGGCTTGAGGGTAAAATTTATGGCGAAGCTATTTGTGAGTGCGACAATTTTGATTTACTAGTGATGGGCAGACCGGAAGGTGAGGGGTGCTACTGTTACACTAACAACCTGCTTAAAGGGGTTCTCAGAAAGCTGATGAGACACTATGATGTGGTAGTAATAGACAGCGAGGCTGGTCTAGAACACTTCAGTAGAGGAACCATAAGTGGGGCAGATTACATCATAGTCGTCACAGACATGTCTCAGAAGGGGTTGGCAACTGCAAAAAGAATAAAAGAGCTGAGCAAAGAGCTTAATCTGAAGTTTAAGGACATATTTCTAATTGGTAACAGGATAACCAACAGTGAGGCTGAAGAAGTCATAAAGAGGTTTGCTGATGAGGAAGGGCTCAAGCTTCTTGAATTGCTACCTTACGATGAAAAAATAGCTGAACTCGATCTCAGAGGAGAACCAGTGATTAATCTGCCGGAAGATTCAGAATATACTCGAAAGGTGAAGAATATTGTGGATGTATTAATCAATCTAGTCGAGGCAGCCGTTTAGGAAGTTAAAGAGTAGGAAAAGAGTAGGAAGGGAGAGGAGGTGTATAAATGACAGATAAGCTCACCCTTGAGGAGTTTTTTAACTTACTCAAGAAATATAATGTTGAAGAACTCGAAGGAGTCAGAATTGAAGGGGACCTTGAAATAGAAATCGAACCAGGGGCAGGAATAGATGCAAACACCATCAATGCTCTGGTTGCCCTATCCCAATACGTTAACCTCATTCAGGAGTTTGGCAACTTTCTGTATCACACAAACATGGCTTTGAGCTACCTGCAGAGATTGTCGACTGCTCTTGGAATTCCAACGCCGTTCGCCGCTCCGCAGCCGGTTGCACCAATTACACCAGAGGTTCCAACCGTTGAGGTACCTAGGTTTGAGATACCAGAGAAGCTTGTTGAGGCGAGGTTCGAGCCTTACAAATCTGAGTACACTGGAGTTATTCAAGAAGTTACCCTCGGAGCCACGAGAGCTGATGGCGGCACCAGAGAGGTTACAGTGACAATAGGTGGAGAGAAGAGTCTGCCGTTTTATTTCTTCGATGCCGATATGCCTCATCTGCCAGTCATCGCTATTGACATCTTCGATCGCCGCCCGATGCTCGCAAAGGCTGTAAGAGAGCACTATGAGGACGTTCTGGATGATCCAGCAGAGTGGGCAAAGAAGGCTGTAAAGGATTTCAATGCTGATCTGGTTACTCTCCATCTCATAAGCACCGATCCGATGCTGGAAGACACTCCGGCTAGAGAAGCGGTAAAAGTTCTCGAAGACATTTTGCAAGCTGTTAAAGTGCCGATTATCGTGGGAGGAAGTGGTAACAAGGAGAAAGATCCGGAGGTTCTTGAAAAGGCTGCGGAGGTTGCTGAGGGAGAGCGCATAATGCTGGCAAGCGCGACTCTGGACATGGACTGGGAGCGCATCGGTAATGCCGCCAAGAAATACGGACACGTCATCCTGAGCTGGACTCAGATGGATATAAACAACCAAAAGACTCTTAACAGGTATCTGCTCAAGAGAGTCGGTATAGCTCCTGAAAGCCTTGTTATGGATCCTACAACAGCAGCTCTTGGTTATGGTCTTGATTACGCTTACACCAACATGGAGAGGATAAGGATAAGTGGTCTGAGAGGAGATAGCGATCTGGCGTTCCCCATGTCCAGTGGTACAACCAATGCATGGGGCGCAAGGGAGGCCTGGATGACTGAATCACCTATTGAAGGCGATTCACCTTGGGGGCCGAGAGAGCTGAGAGGACCAATCTGGGAGATTGTTACTGGTCTTACTCTCGCTCTGGCCGGCGTTGACCTCTTCATGATGATGCATCCCGGCGCAGTCGCTGTCCTGAAAGAAATCATGTACACCCTCGGCGGAAAGGTGGAAGGAGAGGCAGTTGATCCCAGTGCATGGATAACAATGGAGGGGTGAAGAATGAAGGTAAAAAGCCCTCTTGAGGTTTACAAATTTCTTCCTCAGACTAACTGTGGCGAGTGCGGATTTGACACCTGCATGAGCTTTGCGGCACACATCATAGACCGAGGTGTGAAACCGACAGACTGTCCTCCACTTGTAAAGGAGTCTGAGAAAGATCCGAAGCTGAAGAAAAAACTCGAAGAGCTGATAAAGCTAACTTCTCCTGAGATTGCTGAGGTCATCATCGGTGTTGGTGACAGTGCCATCAAAATTGGTGGAGAAGATGTTCTTCACAGGCATGAGCTGACGTTCTTCAACCCCACCGCATTCTTCTACGATGTCTGGGACACCATGGATGAAAGGGAGCTTGATGAGAGGTGCGGCAAGGTTGTAGAATGGAAGAAGTTCTATGTTGGAGACTATCTGACTTTAGACGGCATAGCAGTAAGATGCACTTCCAACGATCCGGAAAAGTTCAAAGAAGTAGCAAAGAAGGTGGCTGGCTATGGCAAGCCCATGATTCTTGTAGCGCTCAATCCTGAATGTATGAGGGCAGCCTTAGAGGAGGTAGCTTCTTACAGACCTCTGATATATGCTGCAACCGAGGCTAACTGGAAGGAGTTCCTAGAGCTTGCCCTGGAGTTCAATGTCCCTGTAACTCTGAGGGCCAAAGATCTGAACCTCCTGAAGAGCATGGCTGTGACCTTCAAGAACGCAGGCGTCAACGATATAGTTCTCGATCCAGTCACCGAGCCGCTGGGTGAAGGATTGAGGAGCACTTATGAGAGAGTAATTCAGCTTAGAAGAACGGCAATTCTTGCAGAGGACAAGGATATTGCGTATCCAATAATGGTTACACCTCTTGTGGCGTGGACGATAGATGCCGATGACGTAACCAAGGCATACTGGGAAACTGTGATAGGCAGCCTGTTCGTTGTAAAATATGGTGACGTCATGATATTCCACAGCCTCGAACCCTACACTTTGATGCCAACGGTAACGCTCCGCTACAACATATACACTGACCCACGTACTCCTGTACAGGTAGAGGCAGGGCTGAGGGAAATAAACAATCCGTCTCCAGATGATCCGGTCTTCATAACCACAAACTTCGCTCTAACATACTATACTGTTGAAAGCGACCTTACCAGTGCAAACATCAAATGCTGGCTGCTGGTTCTGAACACTGAAGGTCTGGGTGTTGAAGTGAGCGTTGCAGGTGGCCAGTTCACTGCAGCCAAGGTCAAGGATTTGATAGAAGAAACAGGCATTGCAGACAAAGTGAACCACAAATATCTGGTAATTCCGGGGCTTGCTGCAAGGCTTCAGGGTGCTATTGAGGACGAAACCGGCTGGAATGTTCTCGTAGGCCCTATGGATTCTGGAAGAATAAAGGGCTGGCTGGAACAGAACTGGCCTCCCAAAAAGTAACTTTATTATTTTTTATTCTGTTTTTTATTCTGGCTTGGAACAGCCCCATCTGATTGTATGCCACTTCTTGCTTATTGTTACAACCTAAGCCCCATCTATCGGCTCGTGTTGTGCGGCATATAGGGTAAAGCTGGAAAAATATTTCAGTTCTCAACGCATTCTTCCTTTGAGGTTTTAAAGGTAAAGAAATGGATGTGAGAAAAGGCTCAGGAGAAAAACAGACGTTCTTATACGGTTCTAACAAGTCGTCGAGAGTTTGTAGAGTTCGTTAGCATGTATTTTGACTGCTTTAACTGTATTTTTCAGCTGATGTTATTTATCACTCTTAGCACCATCTTTAAATAGTGTAAGGGTTTCGACTGCTGCTCGGCGAGACTGACCACGTATGGAAGATAAGGAGAAAGTAAATCTTGATAGGAGCCTCAGGAACCTTTTGATGGACGGGATAGCCTCTCAAATAATGTTTTCCCTCATAACCGTGCCGATCATAAGTTCCTACCTCGCTTCCATAAATGCAGATTCATTTACAATAGGCTTAGTTGCCGCCATCCCCTTCCTCTCGCAGCTTATTCAAATTCCTTCTGTCGTTTTCGCTGAAAAATACAGTAGAAAAAAGAACACACTTCTTACTAACTTTATTTCCCGATTTTCGTTACTGCTTATTGGAGTTGCACTACTCATCAATGGATACCCAGATATTTCGCTCTTCATAATCCTTTTTGCAATTTATAACCTCTTCAAAGAGGCATCTACTGTATCGTGGAGTTCCTGGATGAGGGATTTAATTCCAGCACACATCAGAGGAGAATTTTACTCGAAAAGAATTGCCTACGGAAAGTTTGTAGCACTGTTCATCGTTCTCACCTTTACATTCATCTTTAACTTCCTTGGAAGACTGGCATTCTCACTCGTTTTTATAACTGCCTTCGCTGCTGGAATAGTAAGCCTACATTTCATAAGAGGGGTCGACGACGTGGAAATCGAATGGAAAGGGAAGAGAAACCTCAAGGAACCGCTCAAAGATTCAAACTTTTTAAAACTTACTTCAGCACTCTCCATCTGGAAATTTGCTTCAGAAATGGCTTTGCCTTTCTTTTCAGTTTACATCATCACTATTTTAAAGTATCCAATATGGGTCGTCATAGCCTTAACATCTGTTAGCCAGCTGAGCTCAACTTACTTCCTTCGCATATCGGGCAGGATAATGGACAAATTCGGAAATAAGCCGGTAACTATCTTGTCCTTTATCTCGTTTTCAACGGCTGTTTTTATCTTCACGTTTACGACGATGCCTGAAAGGCACTCCCTTACACCTCTGCTGCTACTTGTAATTTATGTCCTCGATGGTTTCTATTCAGCTGTTCCAAACATAGCATTTATGAATATGATTGCGAAGATAGCTCCCAGAGGTTCGTCAGCTTCTTACTACGCAATAAACAACGTAATCGCATCAATATTTGCAGCCATGGGCTCAATCAGCGGTGGATTTATCGCTTCATCCTTTTTATCTGCAAATTTCGCAGTGAAAATAGATATTGAGTCCTCTATAGGCTTCTTAGAGATTCCTGCTATCCATTTAGCTGGCTTTGACTTCCTTTTTATAATTTCTGCTCTGACTTCGTTAATAGCTGCTAAAATCCTCCGATTTTTCAGAGAAGGTGGAGAGGGGAGTGAAGAAGTCGTTAAAGAGGAAATTAAACATGCAGTGCTCCACGATGTTCAGACCATTATGGCGCACATGCACATTCAGCCGAGGTGGTTTAATTTCAATAAACCACACGCTGTCAACACACCGCCTCATCCAGGCTTTAGCAGCTTTGAATCTCCAATACAGTCAGAAAAAAGCTTAGAAGAGAGTATTCAGAAGTTAACTTAGAATTGAGAATAAGAATATGATGGAAGCTTTACTCAAGCTTTACTCATATGACGTTTGAGAAATTGTCTTTAAAGATCACAGAGGGGTTCAATTAAGCTGAAGAGAGATAATGCAAGAGGTTATGGGGGAGGATTGGAGGTTGGAATCTTTGATAAGTGGATGTACAAACTCGAGAGAATTTTTGGAGAATTCACGTGTGCAAAGCATGATGTGTTATTGCGGAGTGATATATATTTCGGAGTATTAAAAACTGGTTTGGAGAAAAGATACAGACTTACTTGCTGAAACGGCTATTACAAGAATTCTAGCGAAGGGTTAAGCGTTACGCTATGTGAATTTTGTTGAAGATTAATGAATAGTAAGTGCTCCTGTTTTTTTAGGTATAACAGTTACGTTTTTATACTTTGTATTGTATATTATAAATTATGATGAAGGTGAAATAAGATGGATGTTGAGGAATTAAAAGAGCTGATTATAGAAAATTATTATGTTATTAATGCAGATGAAGCCATTTCGAAGGTTATTCCAAGGTTAAGCGAGTCTAAGCATGAGAGAGCCCTATTGGTTGAAAAAGATGGCAAAATCATTGGTGTTGTAAGAGAAAAGGACCTAATCAGAGGTAGCCTGATGACAAGTCCAGATGAAACGAAAATCAAGAGCTTCCTTGCGAAAACTGGAACAATTCACTTAAATGAACTAACACCAGAGAACGTGGCAAGAAGGTTTATAGAGGATTCCACACCCTTTGTTCTTGTTAAGCTTAACGGGGGGCTTGGAGTTATTCACATTAATGATTTTCTACAAAAAATAAAACAAGAATTTGAAAATGTTAAGATTGGGGATGTTATGAATCCTGACGTTATCACTGTGAAAACGTACGACGGTGCGTCCAAAGCTCTGGCTACTATGAGGAATCATGGTATTAGCAGAGTTGTTGTAGTTGATGACGAAAATAAAGTTGTTGGAATCATTACCGGCAAGGATGTCGTAGATAGGGTTGTATCTCTGGGGAAAGATGATAGGCTTGGATACCTGAGCATGAAAGAAAAAGAAAAAACGCTTTCAATAATAGTTGAGGGCATAATGAGTCATCCGGTTATAACAGTTGAGAGGAATGATACTATTGCCAAAGCTATTGATCTGATGATTGAGAATGATATATCAAGCCTCGTGGTTACAAGGGGTAGCATTCCTGAGGGGATAGTGGTAAAGAAAGATTTTCCCGAATATTACTTAAAGAAAACAATCTCAAAAGAATATGAAGTGCAAATTATCACAAAGGGTGTGGTTTTGGATGATTCTGAAGTAGAAAAACTTTTAGACGAATTAAACAAGTTTTTGAGGAAGTTCAAGGGTTCTCTTGGAAAGGCTCATTTATTCGTTTATGTGAAGAAACTCAAACTGTATTACAGAGAAATACCTCTCATTCACGTGAGGATGAGGCTGAGGAGCGATCATGGAGATTTCTTTGTTACTGGTGAATCTTGGGGTGTGGAGTTTGCGGTTCATGCAACCTTGAATAAGCTGGAAAGACAGGTAATAAAGGACAAAGAGCTAATACTCGATAAGGGAATGATACAGAGGTTTTACGGAGAGATTTTTTAACGAGTCTCGTTCTTATTTTTAATCGATACTTAGTGGTGTTAGGTCTTTTTCCAAATCTTTAATGGGAGTAATCAATATCCTGAATTTTTGTTTATCAATCCACAACAAAGTGTGATTTGTAAGTAAGATCGAGAGAACAAAACTAGAAAAACCAACTAAAATCGTCCAGAAAATGGATTTCACTCAATAGCAAATGTTAATAACAACACTTTTAACAACTTCTTAATTACTTTGTGAAGTATTGGTTAGCGAAGGGTGATTCAACTCCAATAACATTAAATATTAATCAGGAGTCCGCCAGCCATGGAGTACCTCCTGAGGTGCATTGATTGTAACAGCTATTACGAAAGCGATTATATCTATACTTGTCCCCGTTGTAGCGGGCTCTTAGAAGTTCAGTTCTCTCTAAACGCTGATGAAATTGACTTCTCACTTGATGGTAACAACCTTTCTGTATGGAAATACCGTTCGCTTCTTCCTGTCAGAATTAACCCTATTTCTTTAAATGAAGGAGGGACCCCCCTTTACAAGGCAAATTACATCTCTGAGGTTTCAAATTGTAATGTTTACGTCAAGCACGAGGGTATGAACCCTTCTGGTTCTTTCAAAGATCGTGGGATGACTGTGGGTGTCACAAAAGCAATCGAGATCGGGAGGAAGGCTGTTGCTTGCGCCTCTACAGGCAACACATCTGCAAGTATGGCCATGTATGCTGCAAGAGCCGGAATTAAAGCATATGTTCTCCTTCCTGCTGGGAAAGTGGCTCTGGGAAAGGTTGCACAGGCTCTGATGCATGGTGCGAGAGTAATTTCCATAAAAGGGAATTTCGATGAGGCGTTGACACTTGTAAGGCAAGTATGCGAAGAGAAGGGCTTCTACCTGCTAAACTCAGTGAATCCCTTCCGTCTCGAAGGACAGAAAACCATAGCCTTTGAAATTGTTGATGCTCTCGGCGTTCCTGATGCAGTTATCCTTCCTGTGGGAAATGCAGGAAATATTTCTGCCATTTACAAGGGGTTTTTGGAGCTGAGGGAGCTTGGGTTAATTGATGAAATCCCGAGGATGATAGGAGTGCAGGCTGAAGGAGCCAACCCCATTTTTAGAGCTTTTATAGAGGGGAGAAGGGAAATAGAACCCATTGAAAACCCTGAAACTGTAGCAACAGCTATAAGGATTGGCCAGCCTGTCAACGCAAAAAAAGCTCTCAGGGCTATTTATGAGTCAGAGGGTATGGCAGTTGAGGTGAGTGATACCGAAATAGTTGAAGCTCAGAAGCTTCTGGCAGCGAAGGAAGGCATAGGGGTTGAACCGGCCAGTGCAGCAAGCGTGGCGGGTTTAATAAAGCTCAGTAGGGAGGAAGAGTTAAGCGGGGAAAGAGTTGTCTGCATCACCACTGGACACCTCCTGAAAGACCCTGAGGAAGTAATCAAGGTATGTGGAAAGCCCATAGAAGTTGATGCAGACGTTGAGGCCATTAAGAAGGCTCTTTAACTTTAATGTTTAATCTGCCTGATTTTCCGACTCCATTCGCTTCAAGTCGTCTCAGCTCATTTTCAAGCCTTAAAAGCCTAGATCTGCTCCTTTCAAGTTTTTCAATTGCAAATTCCAGCTGTATCTTTAGCGATTCCTTGGTAACAACAGGGTCTCCGTTCACTGCCACAACCATCTCCATTTTTTCCAGAGAGAATATTTCAACTATGTTTCTTGAAGGGGATATGACACCTGCTCTCCTGAATCCAGCTTTTCTGGCGATGCTCATGAACTCTTCTGCTTTTTGCATATCTCTGCAAGCCACATGCAAAATTGGAGGATGCATTATGAACCATGTAACTCTTTTACCCTTCTTTATGGCTTCCCAGACCTCCTCTAGATCTACTTTACCATGCCATTTTCCAAGGAAAACGCTCTCTGACTTGTTTCCGAAATCGGGCATATCCATAATCACAATCCTTCCAGAACAGCTTGAAAGGGTGACAAAATCTGGGAATGAGTTTATCAGGTTGAGAAGCGGCAGGATTTCAGGGTCAATTTGATGAATACTCCTATTAAAACTCTGGAGCTTTTCAGTTCTGTACTCTTCCCAGCATCCTCCTTTTCGACTTCTCCAGCCCCTGAGCTCCAGCATAAAAAGAGGTAATGGCCTCGAAATAAAAAATTTAGAAATTCAGAATTTTGGAATTATCTCCTTGCCAATCAACTGGATTGACTTCTTCTTGTCCGGCCCTATTGGAGAGCCGGCAACAACCTGGGTAACTCCAGCCTTGGACAGCTCGTTGATTCTCTCCACAACGTCATCTGGCGTACCGCTGATGCTGAAGGTGTCTATCATCTCATCAGTTACTGATTTGGCAACGCCACCCCAGTCGCCCTTGGTGAATGCATTGTTCAAAGCCTCTCTGACCTTAGCAACATCATCCATGCTTATGCCGTGCCTCTCGAAGATTACATCTGGGCTTCCGGCAACGATGAATGCCACAACAATTCTGGCAGAGTTTCTCGCCTTGTCTCTGTCCTTGTCCACGCTCATTGAAGCGTATGCAACAACATCAAACTCTTTCTCTCCGGCCTTCTTCAGGCCAGCTTCTATGTTTTCTCTCGCCACCTCAAAGTCTCTGGGATGGGATGCATTTATCAGCACTCCATCTCCCAGTTCAGCAGCCAGCTCCAGCATTTTTGGTCCCTGAGCTCCAATATAGATGGGTATGTCTCCAGTCTTGAAATCAAGCCTTGCTCCATTGAACTTGAAAATCTGACCGTCGTATTTGACGGACTTACCGGAGTGGAGAGCTCTAATAATCTCTACAGACTCTCTCATTCTTCTCAGGGGTTTCTCCCAGCTTATGCCTATCCTGTCGAAGGTAACCTTATCTCCAGCTCCAATTCCAAGAACAGCTCTGCCATTGCTTATCTCGTTGATTGTGGCGATGGCTGAAGCAGTTACTGCGGGGTTAATATGGTAGGGGTTCGTCACGCCAGAACCGAGCTTCACGCTGTTGGTTTTCAATGCCAAGATTGTCAACATCGAATAGACGTTTCTGTTGTTGTAATGGTCTGTTATCCATACATAGCTGAAGCCGCTGTCTTCGGCCAGCTTCACGTAGTATTCAAGCTCGTAGTACTTCATGTTGGGAACAAATTCTATCCCGAACTTCATTGAAATCACCGAAAAGGCTTGGATGCCGTCAAAGATAACCCTTTCGATTTTTACTGGATTTTTGGGATTTTCGAGACAACATCTAGAAATTCATCTTTGCTCACTTCTCCACCATGACCGGGGAATAGCAAGTCGAAATCCATCTTTGCAATTTTTTTTAGTGAATCAAGGTATGTGTGGTAATTGCTGCAGAAAGTCGGTGGAGACAGCTTGGGAACTTCATCTCCAAAAAATAAATGTTTCTTCCCCTTTCTCACCAAGTCTCCGCAAACAAGCTTTCTCTCTACAATGATTCCAATGCTCCCCGGTGTGTGTCCGGGGAAATGTAGGACCTCAAGGGGTGTTTCGCTGACATCTCTTACTTCCTCTGGAAGCTTTGATCTGCTAAAGAATTCCAAGAGCTTTGCAGCTTTGCCGAGAACTCCATCGAATGAAAGTTCATACTCACCGGTGACGTAAGGCATATCAAGTTTATGAACATACACGGGACAGTCAAAGTGCTTCTGAAGCTCATATGCTCCGCCCATGTGGTCAAAATGTGCGTGAGTCAAAATGATTCCATCAATTCTCCTCAGACTCTTCAAATTGGCCAGTTTTTTGAGAATTCCTGGGGTTCCAGCATCTATAAGCCATTCTCCTTCGTATCTGAGCAGATAAACATTGCAACCTTTTGTTGTCACAAGTTCGATCATATTGCTCATATCACAACATATCCATCAGGGTTAATAACCGAACCGCTCTTTATTCCTTATGTACCGTTTCATCGATCATACCGCAGACATTGCCTTTGAGGTTGAGGCAGAAACCTTAGATGGGTTGATTGAAGAAGCCTCAAAGGCTTTTTACGAAGCATTCGTGTTTACCGATAGACTTGAAGTGACGGAAGAGGTGGAAGTGGAAGTTGAAACTGATAGCGAAGATTATCTTCTCTACAAATGGCTTAACGAACTCCTCTATCTCTTCGACACCCGTCATTTTGCTGGCAAAGAGATTGCGGTTAAGATAGATGGTTTGAAGGCCAAAGGAGTAATTAAGGGTGGACAGCTTAGAGACGAGCTAGTCAGGTGCGAACCTAAAGCCATAACTCTACACAAATTTACAGTAGAAAGAAAAGATGGTGGATGGAGGGCGTTTGTTGTGGTGGATATCTGACTGGTTCATTGGACATTGGGGCATCCGATCATCCATTGGTTTATCTACTGATTCTACTGATCATCCTACTCCTTTTTTCTCATAAGCTCTCTGAATAACCTCCCCTGCAGTCCGTGAAAGCGAGAGAAACCTTCTGAATACCTCTGATCTATTGCTAAAGAGTCGAATGAGGTGAGCTCTTCCCTATAGAGTGCGAAGGGGGAATCTCTTGCCACAGGCAGAACGCTACCTTTGTAAAGTCTCAGCTTAACCCAACCTGTAACTCTTTTCTGTGTCTCGTCGATGAAGGCGTTTAGAGCATCGAAAAGGGGCTCGTTCGTTAACCCGTAATACACAAGCTCTGCCCACTCTTCCTCAACAAATCTCTTGAATTTAAGCTCTCTTCTGCTGAGCACGAGCTTTTCAAGGTCTCTGTGGGCTGTGAGAAGAATTGTTGCTGCGGGATGCTCGTAGTTCTCCCTCGCTTTCAGTCCGAGAACTCTATCTTCCATCATGTCGTTCCTGCCCACTCCATGCTTGCCACCTATTTCGTTGAGCTTTTCAATTATCTCGAAGACATCCGCTATCTCACCATTCAGGCTTACCGGTCTGCCTGCCTCAAATCCAACTTCAACGATCTCAGGCTCATCTGGAGCCTCTTGCGGGCTTATAGTCCACTCGTAAATCTCTTCTGGTGGCACAAAGTCAGGTTTTTCAAGGTCTCCCCCTTCTATGCTCCTGCTCCAGATGTTCTCGTCAATGCTCCAGGGTTTATCCTTCGTCACCGGCACATCAATGCCATGCTGCTTGGCATACTCAATTTCCCATTCTCTTGTGAGATTCAGTTCCCTCATTGGAGCCACAACTCTGAGGCCGTACTCGTAAAAGACGTTGTCAAACCTAAGCTGATCGTTTCCCTTTCCGGTTGCGCCATGGGCAACAGCTTCTGCACCCTCTTTCAGGGCAATTTCAGCAACTTTCTTGGCTGTTATTGGTCTTGCAAGTGCGGTGCCGAGAGGATACCCTTCATATTCTCCATTAGCCTTGATGAGCATTACAAGGGCCTCGCCAAATTCTTTCTTGGCGTCGACGGTATAGTGTTTGTCAGCATATTTATTCCCCCTCTCTTCGGCCCTCTTGATCTCCTTTCTTGGCTGACCTATATCTACCGTTACTGTGATGACCTCCTCGAAACCATACTTCTCCTTAAGCAAGGGTATGCAGACAGTTGTGTCCAGACCTCCGGAGTACGCCAGAACGACCTTGGACATAACCTCACGTTCTCATCTTGTAGTATATAAGAGATTTGCAACGTTATGGCACAGCTTGTAACTTTATGGTGCAAAACCTCATGATTGTTGAAAAACGGTTCGATATGTTGAAAATAAGGGTGCGAAAATTTAATTAAATAGTTATCCAATCATGTTTGAGGTGGTTTGTATGGCAGAAGATATGAACCAGGCAATCTTGAAAGCTTTGAAGGAGCTTGGTGTTGCTTCAAGCAAAGAAATCGCTGAAAAAATTGGTGTACCCACGTCAAAGGTTTCATGCAGGCTTGCGCCTCTCAAGAGGAAAGGACTTCTGGAATCTCCTGAGAAGGGAAAGTGGACGCTGACGGAGGAGGGTAAAAAACAGGTCAAATAGTTAATTCAGCCCTTCCGCTTTCAACACCGTTCACAAGCACAATTACAAAATATTTCCCATTTCCAAGTTTGCCAATCTTTATTTCTTCCTTGTATTCTTGAATAACTTGGATGCATACCTCTCCTGGCTTGGGTGGTATATGGGTGAAGCTTAGATAAATCGTATTCCCTTTCTTTGTCATTCCATCAAATTTCATTTTATGGCAAGGGTTGGGAAGTTGGAAAACTGCTATGGCTTTCCACCCATCATCTTCAATAAGAATAAGCTGGCTGAGATATCCAGAAGTGTCCACACTAACTTCAGGCTCCTTTTCGTCCACTTTTACCTTCTCTCCTGTACATCCTATCAATGCAATGGCGGCAATCAGTAATAAATACCACACAGAGAATCATATTAAAATTGCCGTTAAAATACTTTTCCGAAATGCGATATTTCGGCCCGAATCTGGATAAAGATTGATAAAAAATTCAATTGTAAACTTTCAGGCCTCCTCTGCAGGAATAAATTTTGTCCCGTAATAAATTATCCCATCTTCACCATCCTCACCGTATTTCCTAAAAACAGCCTTAACTCTCATTCCATCATGCACCTCTTCTGGCTCGCAAGCAAGCTGAGAAGTAATTATCGGCCCCTCATCCAGCTGGATGAGTGCTACAACGTAGGGCTTCTCCATCTTAAGGCCTACAGGAGTATCATGGACTATGCTGTAGCTCAGAACGGTACCATATCCGCTCAGCTGAACTTCTTCGATGCTGCTCCTCCTCCTGCACACTGGACAGAAGTTTCTTGGTGGGTAATAATTCCTTCCGCAGGTATTGCATCTCGTCCCAATCAAATCATACCTGTACCTTATCTTCCTCCAGAAACGTGGAAGCATTATTTCACCTCCCTAGGATAGTAACTACAGCTGTTCCACCTGTACCACCGATGTTAAGGGCAAGGGCAGTCTCACACTCCACTTGCCTCTTTCCTGCATCTCCTCTCAGCTGCAGCACCAGCTCAGCCACCTGTCTAACACCTGTTGCTCCAACAGCATGGCCGCATGCCTTCAGCCCACCGGAAGGGTTGACAGGAATCTCACCTCCCATCTCAACAATGCCCTCTCTGATGAGCTCTGCTCCCTTTCCTTTCTCAATAAATCCTAGATCCTCATAAGCCATAATCTCTGCTATTGTAAAGCTGTCGTGAAGTTCGGCAACATCTATATCCCTTGCTTCAACTCCTGCCTGCTTGTATGCTTGTCTTGATGCCGTCACCACAGATTGCATTGTTGTCAAATCTTTTCTGCTGTGTAAAGCCAGATAATCGCTTGCCTGAGCAGATGACTTGATGTACACAGGCGTATCGGTGTATTGTTTTGCCACCTCTTCACTTGCGAGTACGACACAGGCAGCACCATCGCTTATTGGAGCACAATCCAGCAGCTTGAGAGGCTCGGCAACGTAGGGAGAGTTGAGAACGGCATCAACACTGATTTCACTCTTGAACTGAGCCTTCGGATTATTTACAGCGTTTCTGTGGTTTTTGACGCTCACCATCGCCAGATCTTCTTCTGTAGTTCCGAATTCTTTCATGTGTAGCTTTGTCATCATTGCGTAAATGGCACTTAGGGTTGCACCAACAAATCCCTCCCACTCCATGTCTGCTGAGGATGACATTATCTCCATGCTGAGCTCTCCAGCATCCGTCACCTTCTCAACACCAGCGGCAATCACTATGTCGTGCATCCCCGAAGCCACAGCCAGATGTGCCATTCTCACGGCAAGACCTCCGCTAGCATCCGCAGCTTCAACTCTGACAGAGGGTATGTTCAGCTCTGCTAGCCCGGCGTAGTCTGCTATGAGAGTTGCAACGTGCTCCTGTGCAATGTACCTACCTGCACTCATGTTTCCAACGAACAGAGCATCAATCTCCTTTCCTTCCAGCCCAGCATCTTCCAGAGCTTCAACCCCTGCTTCCAGCATTATATCTCTGAAGCTTCTATCCCAGAGCTCTCCAAATCGGCTCTGACCAACTCCAATGACTGCAACCTTTCTCATGAGTTATCACCTTACCTAATCCTTTTACCTCATCCTTATCTTTCTCCTGAACTTGGCATAGGTGCCGTAGTCTATGTACACTTTCTTTGAAATCTTATCCCAGACTCCTGGGTTTCTGTTGAGATTTTCGATGGCGTCAGTTACAGTTATGGAAAATGCATCGCTTCCAGCACCTGAACCAAAGGAAACTAGAAGTATTCTGTCTCCTGGCTTCGCAACGTCCAGTATTGCTGCAAATCCTAAAAGCGATGAACCGGAATACGTGTTTCCAACGTACCTCACAACCAGCCCCTGTTCTATCTGTTCCTTGGAAAAGCCCAGCATTCTGGCGGCTCTAACGGGAAACTTCCCGTTTGGCTGGTGAAAGACAGCGTAATTGAAATCCTCTGGCTTGAGCCCAGTCTCCTCCATCAGCATTTTTGCCGCTGACACCACATGCCTGAAATATGCTGGCTGTCCCGTGAAGCGTCCGCCGTGGCTGGGATACGGTCGCCCTTCTCTCCTCCAGAAGTCTGGAGTGTCAGAGGTGAAGCTGCATGTGTGCTCTATTTCGGCAATGACTCCATCATTTCCCACCAGAAATGCTGCCCCTCCAGCAGCAGCAGAGTACTCCAGCGGGTCTCCTGGAGCTCCCTGACTAGTGTCGGAGCCTATAGCAAGGCCGTATTTTATCATTCCAGCCTCCACCATAGCCATGCAGTTCTGAATTCCTGCTGTACCAGCTTTGCATGCAAATTCGAGATCAGCAGCAAAGAAATCGTTCCCCACATCCAAAGCTTCACCTACTATGGTGGCTGTGGGCTTTACTGCATAAGGGTGACTTTCAGAACCGACAAATATGGCACCAATATTCTTCGGATTGATACCAGCCCTTCTAACCGCTTCCCTTGCCGCCTCAACACTTATGGTGGCTGTATCCTCGTCAAGATCAGGGACGGATTTCTCGAGAACGCCCAGCCCTCCTTTTATGACATCAGCATTCTCTCCCCAGATTCTTGCGATATCTTCAGCTTTTATCCTGTAACGGGGTATGTATGTCCCGTATGACACAATTCCTACCAATTCAAACACCTCCTTCATGCCTTAGAACCCTTATCATCTCATCCACTTCCATTTTGGTGGTTATTAGGGGAATTTTTTCTATTTCAGCTATTTTTACAGCTATTTTATCTACCTCATCCTTATTCAAGCCGTGAAGCACAACTACGGCCGGCTTGAGATTTGCGACTCTGACAGCAACCATGGGGGAGCGTCCACTTGACACGCCTGTGAATATGAGGGCTCTTTGAGTATTCAGACCGTAAAGGCGGTAAAAATCAAAGGAGTTCAGGGTCAGAATGGCCTTGATGCTGTCCACAATTGTGTGTCCGCTTATGTTTTTATCCAAACCATTAACAACATCTCCATTGATGAGCTCTGCAAGTTTCCAGGAGTTTATGCTCTTTGAATACTCACAAATATCAAGAATAACATCCAGTCTGAAACCATTAAGGAGGTCTTTGTACTTGGAGACTGTTGGGTAGCCTTTTTCAGCATCGATTAGGATTAAGGCCTCGATTATTCTTCTTATAAAACCAACACCTGGTGATTTCCGTCGTTCACTTTCATAATCACTTATCACTGATGGTGAGATGCCAAGCTTTTCGGAAAGCTCCTTTTGGGAAACCTGAAAGACATCTCTCCACTTTTTGAGTGTTTTCCCAATATTTTCTGCAAAAATGATCTCACTGGCTATTTTTTCTGCCAGCAGTTTGGAAGCATCATCCATGGACGAGTTGATACATTCTTACTTTATAAATTTATCGAATAGTCGAAGTGATAATCGTCAATTGCCAGATTTCATGTTTTGATATATACTTTCTCCCAGCTCGCCTAAAATCTCCCTAGCTTCATAAACTTTACCTGAATCCAGAAGAGCCGCGATAATGCCGAGGCATTTTAACAGAGCGTGAAAGAACTCGGAACTCAGGATTATCTGGTTTTCACGGCTTTCAGCATTTTCAAGATGCCATCTTACATTTTCCAAACAATTTTCATCATTCATGTCTTTCCCTTCAGAAATATTTTTAAGTCGTTTCCCCTTTGTAGAGTTAATAGTTTCGATGCTGGCAGCTTCTTACAGGATCTAATGGGTTCTTAAAATAAAAATACTGAGGGTGGGTGATATCATGAAAATCTGGCTGGTTGGTGCTTATGGTATAGTGTCCACAACAGCAATGGTGGGAGGTAAAGCTGTTGAAAAAGGGCTGGTGGACACTTCCGGGCTCGTTTCACAGCTTCCTCACTTTGATGGTCTGGACAAGTTCGCTCCCCTTAACTTTGAATTTGGAGGTCATGACATCAGGGACATCCCCAACGCATATAAGGCTGCTTTAGAACACTGGGAACAGAACAGGCATTTCGAGCGCTACTATCTTGAGGAGGTTTCAGAGTACCTAACGGCCATCAAAGCAAGTACGGGAACAGCTCTGAACTGTGGAAAGGGTGTAATAGAGGAGCTTCAGCCGATTAAAGTCCTTGAAAGTGAAGGTCTGACACTAAGGGAGATAGCAGAAAGGCTCGAGTCTGACATTAAGAGCTTTGCGGATAGCGATACAGTGGTGATAAACACAGCATCAACCGAACCACTACCAAACTTCAGCGACAGGTATCATGGAAGCATCGATGGGTTTGAAGCTATGCTGGATGATAATGCTAAAGAATTCGCTTCGGCCAGCATGCTTTACGCTTATGCGGCAATAAAAAATGGCCTCCCCTATGCGAACTTTACACCCAGTGTTGGTTCCAACATTCCTGCCCTGAAGCAGCTGGCTGAAGAGAAGCGCGTACCGCATGCCGGAAATGACGGTAAGACTGGAGAAACCTTGGTCAAAACCACTCTCGCCCCAATGTTCGCCTATAGAAACCTGAAGGTTCACGGTTGGATGAGCTACAACATCCTAGGCGATTTAGATGGCAAGGTGCTGAGCCATCCTGAGAACAAGGAGAGTAAGGTGATAAGCAAGGATAAAGTCCTTGAGAAGGTATTCGGTTACTCTCCTTTCAGTATCACCCAGATAGAGTTCTTCCCCAGCCTTGTTGACAACAAGATGGCCTTTGATTTCATCCATTTCTCAGGTTTTCTGGGAACCAGGATGAAGTTCTACTTCATATGGGATGCCATAGATGCCATTGTGGCCGCTCCGCTCATACTGGACATCGCCAGATTCCTGCTTTTCGCAAAGAAGAAGGGGGTCAGCGGTGTTGTAAAGGAGCTGGGATTCTTCTTCAAGAGCCCTATGGAGAGTGAAATCGTGAACACTCATCAGCAGTTCCAGGAGCTTACAGCTTGGTTCCAGGAGTTGCTCTAGTCCCTTTTCTTTTTGTGGGCTTTGGTTTACCGGGATCTTTATGTCAGGGCTTCATTAGAAGAAATTCAGAGTGTGGCTTTTTTCTCTCAATAGAAGGTTCGTTTGTTTTTGGGATGTTAACGACTTTTGTGGCTTCTTACAACCACGACATATGAAAATGTTTTTAGGACTGCGGTGAAAAGGGACAAATGGACGGAATGAAAAAGGCAATAGTCATTTACGACTCAAAATTTGGCAATACAGAAAAAATAGCTAGGGCATTGAGACAGGGTATGAAAAAGCAAGGGATCAAGGTTGACTGTGTCAAAGTTGATGGAGTCGATGTCAATAAGCTGGTTGAATATGATTTCTTGGCAATCGGCGGCCCAACACACAGGCGCAGCGTATCGGAATCCATGAAATTCTTTCTTGGGAAATTGAGTAGTGTGGATTTAAAAGGGAAGAAAGTTTTCGCCTTTGACACTAAAAGAAGGCATTGGCTTGCTGGAAGCGCAGCAAAGTCCATCGAAAAGGAGCTGCGTAGAATGGATCTGAAGATAATAAAACGGTACTCGTCCGCAATAATCTTCGAGGAAGAAAAAGGAGAGAGGCGTGAGTCTGAAACCAAGGAGGAATGGAAAGAGAGGTGGCGCAGAAGTGCGAGACTTCAGGAAGGTATGGAAGAGATGTTTGAACAAATTGGGGTCGAAATTGCAAAATCAATTCGGTGAAGAGCTCTGTACTGCAAATGTTAAATGAAATGCTTCATGAAGGGTTGTTCGAAATGACATTAAATGACATTAAAACGGTTCACGCTCAGTCAAAAGACTCTGCTGGTTGCGCCAGTTGCCATACCCGTCAGCATGTTCTCGGTCTTTTCCTGGTTTGCCAAGCTACTTGGGCCTGAAGCAGGTTATCTCGCACTCAAATGGGGCTGGGTTGCGCGGCGCACAAACTCTATAATTATTTACAACTCTCTCGTATGTTCTAACTGACTTTCTAGGGCTGGTGCATTATATATTTGAGCGGATAAGCAATTTATTTCGCAGCACTTCATCTAACGGGTCCAATTTTTCATTTCAACCCTCTCTTCGACAAATAGAACTTCAAAAATATCCACGAGTAAAGTGCACCAAGCATAACTATCTCATAATCTTCTTTCAGACCTATTCTGAATGGTTTGAAAAATTGCATGAAGAAAATGTGGCAGATAGCAAAAACAAAGTTATCCAGAAAGCGTAACAACTTGCTCTCTCATTTATTCTTTTTTATTTTTTGAACAAAGATTTCCTTCTCTGGTTTTCTCGTGCAATACAGGTTTGAAATGAATAGAATAACTCCTCCCAAAATTAATCCTACTGCTAAAGGATAAATATTAAGCAATTTGAAAAGAAGGCCCATCAGAATCATCGATATGCTGGGATAAAACCTAGCTATTTTAGTTCCTTTTACTCCATTTTCCCCGTTTCCCCCACCTAATCAAGCTTTAGTCCCTGATGCAACATGTATCTAAGTGTCCAACCTCTTAAATTCATTCAGTGCTATTAAAGTTGTGTTAGTCAGCGCAATTCTCCGGTAACCTCTTTTATCCGCAAAACCTGATATATGAATAGGTGAAGATGTGGTAACATGAGAAGAACAAGGGTAATCCTAAAAGCAAAGGGCAAAAACAGCCTTCAATTCTGGACAAACATAAAGCACCCGTTGAGGGTCGCTTTAAACTATGTTGTGGTTGCTACATGCAGAATTCTACCGTCTCTTTCCGCCAAAAACTGGCTTTACAGGCGAATTGGGGTTAAGGTGGGAAAGAATGTCTCTTTTGGGCTTGAATCAACTGTGGATGTATTCTTTCCCGAGCTCATAGAGATTGGAGATAATTCCATAATTGGATACAATACTGTTCTCCTTGCCCATGAGTTCTTGGTGGATGAGTGCAGAGTTGGAGAGGTGAAGATAGGGAAGAACGTTGTGATTGGAGCGAACTGCACTGTTCTTCCTGGCGTGGAAATTGGAGACAACTCTATAATATCTGCCCACAGCCTTGTGAACAGAGATGTGCCGCCAAATGTTCTTGCAGGAGGAGTACCTGTCAAAGTTATAAAAAAGCTCGATTGATTTTTATATCTCGCATTCAGGCTATTCTGCATGAAAAAGGTGCTTATGATTGTTATTGATGGTGCTGCTGATAGGAGCGTTAATGGAAAGACTCCGTTGAGTGTTGCGGATAAACCCAATCTTGATGAGATTGCAAGAAGGGGAATAAATGGGATAATGGACACAATCGCGCCAGGAATAAGGCCAGGTAGTGATACTGCCCATTTAGCTCTACTCGGCTACAACCCCTTTGAGTATTATACGGGTAGGGGCCCCATTGAAGCAGCGGGGGCAGGAATAGAGGTAAAGCCAGGTGATGTGGCATTCAGAGTAAATTTCGGGACAGTGGAAGGGGAAGGAAGTATTTTTAATAAGGTTGTTGTTGATCGAAGGGCTGGGAGAGTTAGTGATACAGAAGACCTCATCAGAGCAATAAATGAAAGTGTGAAGCTGGATGTTGATTTTGTCCTTGCGAAGGGAAGTGGGCACAGAGCTGCCTTGGTTCTGAGAGGAGAGAATCTTTCAGATAAGATAAGCGATACAGATCCAAAAAAGATTGGGAAAAAGGTTAAGAGGTGCGTGCCACTTGATGAAAGTGAGGATGCAAAGAGAACTGCTGAGATAATCAACGACTTCATGGAACAGTCTCACAAGATTCTTGATGCTCACCCATTCAACAAGGAGAGAGCTGAAAAAGGGCTATTGAAGGCCAACGCCCTCCTGCTAAGAGGAGCTGGCGAAGTTCCTGAAGTTCCGAAGTTTCAGGACAGATATGGGATGAGTCTTGCAGTTGTTGCGGGCACAACTCTCATAAAGGGTATCGGGAAGTTTCTTGGTGGAGACGTCATAGATGTTGAGGGCGCTTCTGGAGCGGCAGATACTAATATGGACGCTAAGGTCGATGCTGCACTGAAGGCTCTGAACAGCCACGACTTCGTTCTTCTTCACTTCAAAGCTGCAGATGAGCTTGGACACGATGGTAATTTTGAGGGTAAAAGAGAATTCATAGAGAGGCTTGATACAGCTATAAGGCCCATTTTGTATCTGGACTTTTCGGAAATCTGCCTCATTGTGGTGTCTGATCATACAACTCCAGTGAGTGTCAAGGAACATACGGCTGATCCTGTCCCCGTCACGATAGTCTACGATGGCGTAAGGGTGGACGAGGTCACGTCCTTCAACGAATTCCAAGCTTACAAGGGGGGACTCTGCAGGATAAGAGGTGCAGATTTGATTAACATTGTATTGGATCTCATTGACCTGACCTCCAAGTTCGGTGCATAACTAGCGGGCCTAGCGGGTATGATACTCAGGAAGGCAGTACCGGCACCCACGAATCCGTCTTTGAAGGCATCGTACAGGATGAAGTATAGTTTATGATGTATTACATTAGTTAAGTTATATATTGTATTGTAATCATTTAATCTCTTACCTGCAGGTGACAAATTTAAATTGGAAATTGCGATATGAGCCTAATTAATCCGGAGTCTAAAATCTCAAAACCAATACATGATTTAATTCTTGGAATCCTTGGAATAATTCAAAGATATTCAAAGATAAAAAATAAATAAGTTGGGGGATGAGAAATGCCAATGCTGAACCGCCTTATAATTCCTCCAGAGACACGCTTTGAAGAGCGCAACATTGTTGCCAGCGGAGACATAGTTGTTGGCTCAGGCACCAAGCTGGGTTTCGGCCTGATAGGAAACAGAATCATTGTGGGAGAGAGATGTGAGATAAATGGGGATGTAATTGGCGAAGAGGTACGTCTGGATGCTTGGGCGGATGTAAAGGGAGTGGTAACCAGCAAGGGTGATGCGTACATAGGAGAGTTTGCAAACATCGGCGGTAAGTTGACTGTTTTCGGTGATCTGGAAATTGGCAGAAACGTCAGAATAAAGGAGGGTTTTGAGGCAAAGGGACTCATTACGATTCAGGACCCCCTTCCTGTTATAATCTTCATATTCTTCTATCTTCTGGAGCTTCTCAGGCTGGGAAGGCTTGAGGAAGCTGAAAAACTGCTGTCTGAGGTTGAAGAGCTGAAAACCCCCCTTATAATTCCGGAGAATGCAGTGGTGAATCTAGAAAGGTTAGAGGTTGATGCTGATGCAGAAATAATGGGCAGCAGAGTTCTTGGCAATCTCAAATGCAAGAATGCAGTTATTGAGAGTAGCGAGATTTTTGGAAGCGTTAGGGGGAAGGACATACTGGTGGATGGTAGCAGAGTTCATGGCGCCATTGAAGGAGACAATGTTTACATAATCAACGGAAGCGAGGTTTTTGGACATATCAAGGCCAGCAGAGTATATATGGAGGAGAAGTGCAGCGTTGAAGGTTCCATACTCGGAAAGCATGGAGTATGGATAAAGCAGATGGTGGAGATAAGCAGAGGAGAATTGATTGGTGAGGAAGAGGAAGTTAAGGAAGTTAAGGAAGTTGAATCTGGGGAAGCTGAGGAAGATGATGGAGTGGGACAGAGAGAAGTTCAGAAAGATGTTTCCCAACCTGATGCAGGAGCTTGAGTCTGTGAAAGTTCCCACTGTCTTGGATCATCTCGAAAGGTGTGAGAACGAGGAGCAGGCTCTTGAGATAGTGGAATTTTTTGAGAGGCGTGGTGAAATAACCAAGGAATTTGCAAGCTTTTTGAAGAAAAACATCCAGCAGTACAGCTCTCTTTTTGGAACGAGAAAAGCAGGAGAATACGAAAGGAGGGGTCTTGTTGATTGAGGTAGGTCTGGCGGGAAAGCCGAATGCAGGAAAGTCCACTTTCTTCAAGGCTGCCACCCTAGCAGATGTTGAGATTGCAAGTTATCCATTCACAACCATCGAGCCGAATGTTGGTGTTGCACATGTGAGGGTTGATTGCGTCTGCAGAGAATTTGAGCTGGAATGTGGAAATTGCATTGATGGGGTCCGCTTCATCCCCATCAAGCTGATAGATGTTGCAGGGCTTGTTCCCGACGCCCATAAGGGGAGGGGTCTGGGCAATGCTTTCCTCGACGCTTTAAGGCAGAGTGAAGCAGTAATACATATTGTGGATGCCAGCGGCTCCACGGATGTTGAGGGGAATGAGATAGGCGTTGGCGAAAGAGATCCTGTGGAGGACGTGAAATTTCTGAACCATGAGCTGGATATGTGGATTTTCGGCATACTGCATAGAAGCTGGGAGAGGAACTTGAGAAGGATACAGATGGAAAAGAGAGACGCAACAAAATTTATGGCAGAGCAGCTTGCCGGACTGGGCTTTACAGAGAGGCAGATAAAGGATGCCATAAGGGCGGTTGGCAAGACCATTTTTGAGTTCAACGATGAAGATCTCCTTAAATTTGCAATTGAGCTTAGAAGGCGAAGGATGCAGATGGTTATTGCTGCCAACAAGGCTGATAAGGCGCCTGATGAGCTGGTTGAGAAACTGATGTCTGCTGAGGACTCTGATGGGGCTGTTGTGCCAACATCTGCAATGTATGAGCTCGCTCTAAGAACCGCTGCCGAGAATGGCTATATAAGGTACCTGCCCGGCGACACCGATTTTGAGATACTGAAGGAGCTCAATGAGAAGCAGAAAAAGGCCCTTGAAATGATAAGGGAGTTTATGCAGAAATATGGCGGAACGGGAGTTCAGAAAGCCATAAACAGTGTTGTGTTTGATCTTCTTGACTATATAGTCGTGTACCCGGTGGAAGATGAAAACAAACTCACAGACACAAAGGGAAATATTTTGCCGGACGCGATGCTGGTGAAAAAAGGTACAACTGCAAGAGAGCTGGCCTACATGATTCATACAGATATCGGAAAACATTTCATTTATGCTGTGGATGTCAGGAAGAAGATGAGGGTAGGCGAAGATTATGAATTGAAACATAATGATGTGATAAAAATCGTATCAAGTGCCTGAATAAGATTTATCTGCCATTATGCTCCCATAACCCTTTTATTCAACTCCAAAGGCCTTTTTACATGGGGGACCTCAAGTATAATGTTCTCAACAGAATCTATGAAGCAATTGTATTTTTCATGGCTATCATAATGGTATTCCTCCTCATCGGAAGTGTCACATCTATAGTAAAGCAAATTCCGTCAGTTCTGATTTCGGGTGATAAGCAGATTTTTGATTCCCTCGTTACCGAAGTCCTGACTTTTTTCGTCCTGATAGAAATCATAAGGGCATTTACTGAATATCTTGAATTCAAAAGAGTAAGGCTGTATATAATGGCAGAAGTTGCTGCAATCTTCATTCTAAGAGAATTACTGATAATACTATATGCCCACAACTTCCAGTGGGAGAATCTCATTGCCTTCTCCATTTTGCTGCTTTCTGTGGTTACAGTTAGAACAATATCTTTGATGTACAGTCCACAGAGAGAGAAGAGGAGAGGTTAGCTTTACCTCAACTCCTTCAATCCTATCGCAAGGGTTATATTTTCATTGTGATTATTCCTCTTCACGGGGTCGTGGCGTAGCCAGGAAGCGCGGCGGGCTCCAGCGGTGATGATGATAAACGGGTCTGCTGAGCAGTGATGACCCGTTGGAGCGCTGACCCGAAGAGACCCGCCAGTCGTGGGTTCAAATCCCACCGGCCCCATTTTATTATGGATATGGATTAAATTCTTAAGTAAAATCTTCAGAATGCTTTAGAACACAAACCGAAAGAACAATCTAAGAGACTAGTTCACGAAATCCTGTTAAATTCGAAATCCTGTTAGAATAAATGAAACTCCTAAAAGTTCTTAATTGCTTCCCTTAACCTCTCTTGAGCCTCATCACTGAACCAGAAATCAACGAACGTTACCAGTTCTTCCTCGAAATTCCTCAGGAATTCATTGCTTATTTCTCTTGTTCGATTCTCTTTGAGGACTGCGAATGCTTTGTTTGGTAGCTTCCCAATTTCTCCAACTTTTTCGATGGACCTTTGCAAAACTTCATCAGCCGGGAATACTCCATCTACTAATTTCATTTCAAGGGCTTTTTCAGGCAGATAAAACTCCCCAGTGTACAGGATTTCAGTGGCAGCTCTGTCTCCGACAATCTGTCTCAGAGTCCGATCAGCGAAGTAAGGGATTGGTAGCCCCAATTTTATTTCGTTGAGTCCTATGAGTTTTCTGCCCTGACTTATATATCTGTAGTCGCAACAAAGTGTTAGGATACACCCTCCTGCAATTGCATGCCCTGTAATGGCTGCGATTGTGGGTTTCGGCAAAGTATAAAGGTTGAGGCAAAGCTGGTTGAAAGCGTGGTAGAATTCTAGGAATTCCCTTCTACTGAGGTTAATAAGTTCTGGAACATCAAATCCGATTGAGAAAAACTTGTCGTTGGAGCTTGTCAGCACCAGTGCCCGGAAATACTTGCTGCGACGAACTTGTTCAACTGCATTTGACAGCTCTACGGCCAACTCTATGTTAATCGCATTAGTTGTTCCACGATTGAGCTTCAGTACTGCTACATCATCTACGGGTTCAACTTGAACAAGAGTCATAGAATTTTAATGTTTAATAAACATATATCAAATTTTGGGCACTTAGACAAATAAATCCAGGTTAAAATCAAATCTCATGAGAAAAAGAGTATTTAAAGGAAAGAGAATAGTAAAATGTGGTGGAAAGATGAGTAAAAAATCACGTAAATCGTGGCGAGAAAAGCTAGCTGACAGCAAGGATCTTCCGAAGGTGGAAAGAATTTCTGAAAAGATGAGCAAAAGATGGGGGGCTGGGACGGTTGTTATTCCTGCTCCAAAGGAAGTAGATGAAATTATGAAGAAGGTTCCCGAAGGCAAGCTAATCACCATAAACCAGATTCGCGAGATTCTGGCAAGAAAACATGGGGCTACAATAGGCTGCCCAATTACAACTGGGATTTTTGCTTGGATTGCAGCACATGCAGCAGAAGAGGCGGCTGCAGAAGGTGAAGAAAACATTACTCCTTATTGGAGGACGCTGAAAGCGGGAGGAGTAATTAATGAAAAATATCCTGGGGGTGCTGAAGAGCAGAAGAAGCTTTTGGAGAAAGAGGGACACAGAGTGGTTAAGAAGGGGAAAAAGTACGTGGTTGTTGATTTTGAGAAGTATCTGGTAAATCCTCAGGAGCTTTGAAAGAGCTGGATTCCGTATAAAATATAAGTGTTCTAGCATGAAGTAATACTCAGGTATGAGCAGCGGTGGCAGTACTGGAAGTTTTGGAAGCCTAGGAAGTTTGGGAAGTGTTAAGAGAAGTATTGCCAACATAGCTGGAGCATTAATAGCTGTTGTTATCTTTGGTACTCTCTCATATCACTTTGTTGAGGGATGGAGCTACTTTGATTCGCTCTATATGACCGTTATAACGATTACGACAACCGGATACGGCGAAATTTACCAGATGGGGTCAGGTGGTAGGATAATCTCCATGTTTCTGATGTTTTTTGGCATAGGTATTTTCTTCTACGCCATAAACTCTTTTGTACCCCTCATTGTTGAGAGGCGAATGGAAATGAGCGCAAAAAAGCTTTCTGAAATTAAGGATCACGTCATAGTTTGTGGATTTGGGCTGATGGGAAAGGAAATTGCCAATGAGCTTCCCAAAGAAAAGGTTGTGATAATTGACTCACGTGCCGAGAAGATTAGCATTGCCCGAGAGAACGGTTATCTAGCGGTGTTGGGTGATGCCACAGAGGAGGAGGTTCTGGAAAAGGCCAATGTTAGGGAAGCCAGAGCCTTAATTGCATGCATGAGTGACGCTGCAAATGTTTTTACAATAATGGCGGCCAAGGATCTGAACCCTGGTATTTACGCCATGGCCATCATACGCAGCCCGGATGCAGAGAAAAAGATGAGAAGAATAAATGTGGACTTCGTTCTCTCTCCTTATAAGGACACTGCAAGAAAAGTTATCACAACACTGCAAAAACCTGCTACGGTGGAGTTCATAGAGTCCATCATGAGCAGGCGGGGAGAGACTCTTACGCTAGAAAAAATGGAGGTGAGGATTGATAACAAGAGTCTTAAAGAGCTGGATTTGAGGGGTAGAACTGGCAGCACCGTGGTAGCAATAGAGAGAGACGGTGGGCTAATTTTACCAGAGGCTGATACAGTTTTGAGAAGAGGAGATGTTGTTTATCTCATAGGAAGCGACGAGGCACTTAAGAAGGCAGAAGAAATTCTCGGTTCAGAAATCTAGAGAAATCTTCATACTTGAACGTTCTCAAACATTCTGGGTACATCCTGGTCAAAAATCACAAGGCTAAAGTACTTCTTCTATTCATCTTTGACGTGGTGATGATATGCTGAGCGTAAATGAGATAGCCTTGGACATTGTTGAGGACATGCTGGATTTTGAGGAAGAACTCAGAATTAAGTCCAAGCGGCTGGATAATGGCGCAACTGTAATCGACTGTGGTGTTGAAGTGCCAGGAAGCTATCAGGCGGGAATCATGTACACTGAAATCTGTATGGGTGGGCTTGCTGATGTTGATATAGTGGTTGACACAATCAACGGCATTCCGTTCCCCTTTGTTACCGAATACACCGACCATCCTGCAATTGCTTGTCTTGGCAGCCAGAAAGCTGGCTGGGCTCTAAAGGTTGATGATTACTTTGCAATGGGTAGTGGACCTGCAAGGGCTCTTGCTTTGAAGCCGAAAAAGACTTACGAGCAGATTGATTACAAGGATGATGCCGAATATGCTGTTATTGCCCTTGAGGCAAACAAGCTGCCTGACGAAAAGGTTATGGAGTTCGTAGCCAAGGAATGCGATGTTGAGGCAGAAGATGTTTATGCTGTTGTGGCTCCAACAGCCAGCATTGTTGGAAGTGTTCAGATCTCGGGGAGAATTGTTGAGACTGCCATTTACAAAATGGCTGAAATCGGATATGACCCCAAGCTGATAGTAAGTGGAGCCGGCAGATGCCCCATAGCTCCCGTCTTGGAAAACGACCTCAAAGCCATGGGTGCAACCAACGATAGCATGATGTATTATGGGAGTGTGTTTTTGAGTGTCAAAGAGTATGATGAAATCCTGAAGAATGTACCCTCAAACACCAGCAGGGATTACGGTAAGCCCTTCTATGAAATTTTCAAGGCTGCCAATTATGACTTTTACAAGATCGATCCAAACCTCTTCGCTCCCGCCCAGATAGCCGTCAACGACCTCTCATCTGGAAAGACATATGTCCATGGAGAGCTGAATGCTGAAGTAATTCTAAAGAGCTATCAGGTAGAGCTTTAGCCTACTTTTTTCTTTATTTCTTTACCTAGATTGTTAAATCGCCCGTAAAGGCTTACTTGATATCATCAGACTCTATCAGGCTCTTCCATAATTTTGTCAAATTCTTCCAATCTGTGAGATGGGACAATCATCCTGCCTGAAATGGCAACTCTGCCAGAAGCGATTTCTTCCACTCTGAATGGATGACCATAGCCCTGCTCGAGGCGCGTCATGAACATTGCTAGGTTGTACAGGGCACTAGCATCCAGAATGGCCACTCCAATCTTCATTCTTACATCTATCCACCCCTCGTCAACATTTGACTCTATTACGTCTATTTCTTCCAGTTCTGCTGCCTCCGTTGCACCAGCACCCCACCTCTGAAGTGTGAACTCCCAAGCAGGGGCGACCAAATTCTCAGCAAATTTTCTCAGCTGGCTCATTCTGCCACTCATCCTATTACTCTTACAAACTCCGTGATATATTTTTCCTGATTTGGTGTTTTAGCCTTTTTAACCTTCTTTACACTCGTCTTCAGACATGAGCAGGGATGAGTATATTCAAGCTCAATGAATAAGTATTTGCTCATATTCAAACAATTAATCAGGTGAAATTATGCCAGTTCGAACCATCCCAGAACTGATGGAGTATGTTTCAGCCTTTGACAAGCCATTTTTCATATACCAGGGGAAAGCTGTAACATACGAGGAATTTGATAAGATAACTGATGAAGTGGCTACCGCATTTCTCAGAATGGGTCTTAAGAGAGGAGATAGGGTTGCCATAATCGCTCTCAACCAGCCCGAATGGCTGTACACTTTCTTTGCAGCCAACAAAGTTGGCATCGGTGTTGTTGCCCTCAGCGTCAGATATAGAGAAGCGGAGCTGGAATACATGCTGAATAACTCCTCTGCGAAGGCACTGGTTTCTCTAGCTGAATTTGACGGCTTCAACTACGTGGAGTTTTTCAGGAAGAATAAAGACAGGTTCCCAAAACTCCATAACTTAATTTACATAGGTTCTGACGTTGATGGTAGTATAGGTATAACCTTTGAAAGTCTTCTTGACGAGGTTGATGAGGGACAGGTTGAGGAGGCAGAGAGCAGGGTTGGAGAGCAGGATACATCCGTAATCATCTACACCTCTGGCACCACCGGGAAGCCAAAAGGAGCGAATATAACGCATAGGAGCATTCTTTCATCCTCTAAGGCCTTAGGAGAGCACATGAGAAACTCCGAGGAAGATATAATATTAGGACATATGCCCCTCAATCACGTTGGAGGTACATCTTGTTCAATTCTATCAGCAATGCATTTCGGCGCTACCATTATACTAATACCGGCATTTGTTCCTGAGCTCGTTCTGGATACCATCCAGCGCTATAAAGCTACTATTTTTGCAGGAGTTCCAACCATGTACCTCATGCTTTTCAGTTCTAACTTTCAGAAATACGACGTCTCATCCCTCAGGCTCGTGGTTATAGGAGGTTCAAACGCCCAGCCAGAGTTGCTGAAGAGGATTAAGGCAGGTTTCCCCAATGCTACAGTAATGAACCTCTACGGACTTACAGAATCCTCGGGCGCGTGCATCTGTTCACCTCTCGACGACAGTTTTGAAGAGATACTGGACAGCATAGGGGTTCCCATTGGCGATTATGAGGTTATGATAGTTGACGAGACTGGGCAGCCTTTACCTGATGGCGAGGTGGGTGAGATAGCTGTAAAGGGAGACTGCGTTTGTAGCGGGTACATAGGTCTTGAAGAGAAGACAAAGGAGAGCTTCAGAAATGGCTGGCTCTTCACAGGGGATATGGCATACAAGCGAGGTAATAGGATTTATTTCATGGGTAGGAAAAAGGAGATGTACATACAAGCTGGTTACAACGTATATCCAGCAGAAATCGAGAATGTACTAATCAAACATCCCAAGGTTTTCATGGTTGCTGTTATTGGGGTCCCTGATGAGTTTTACGGCGAGAAAGGGGTAGCTTATGTGGTTCCAAAGGGTAAAGTTACTCAGGATGAACTCAAAGAGTACTGTGCCAAGTATCTTGCAGACTACAAGGTTCCCAAGGAGTTTATTTTTGAAGAGTCTCTGCCTTTAACTCCTGCCGGGAAAATACAGAAATCTGAGCTTCTCAGAATGTATATGGAGAGAAGAGGTGCCTGAGTTTTTTCTTATTTTTCCCTTTTCTTTCCCGAACAGTAATTCCTGATACTGTATATACCGCATCCCAACCCCAAAACCCAAAACCAAAGGCCAATCCAAATCAATATATTTCTTCACAGACTCCGCTCTTTGATGAAATCAATGTCCTCAGTTGATATCAGAGCATGCATTTCGGAGCTTCGGTCTCTCATAGGTGGCAGAATAGACAAAATCTATCACTACCCTCCAGATGAGATCAGGATTAAGCTCAGGGCAGAGGGTAGGAAAGACCTGATAATTGAAGCTGGAAAACGTATCCACCTGACAAAGTTTCCCAAAGAAAGTCCCAAGCTGCCATCAAGCTTCGCCATGCTCATGAGGAAACATCTTGAAGGGGGAAGAATCGCATCAATCACACAGCATGACTTCGACAGAATCGTTCTGATGGAGATAGAAGCGAGGGGTAGTAAATACTTCATCATCGCCGAGCTATTCTCCAAGGGGAATGTGATTCTGGCAGATGAAGAGATGAAAGTTATCATGCCACTCAAATTCATGTTTAGACCCGGGCAGCAATACAGATTTCCGGAACCGCGCCTGACACCCTTTGAAATAGACGAAAACGTTCTGAAGGATATCCTAGACAGCAGAGAAGTGGTGAGGACTCTAGCAACAAAAGGAGGGCTTGGCGGGCTCTACGCTGAGGAGGTTCTGCTGAGAGCTGGAATAGATAAAAACAGGAAGGGCGAGGAATTAACCCCAGAAGAGATAGCCCGAATCGTGAATGCAATCCGCGAAGTTTTCTCTAAGGTGGAAAAGAATGAGTTTTCGCCTTACATTGTTATGGAAGGTGAAAAATACTTTGATGTCCTGCCTCTGGAGCTCAAACGTTATTCAGAATACGAAAAGAAGTATTTTGAAACCTTTAATGAAGCGCTGGATGAATTTTACTCCAGGATGATTGTTGAAGAGGTGGAAAAACAGGAGAAGAAGAGTGAAGTTCTCGAAAAGCTGGAAAAAAGACTTCAGGAGCAGCTTGAGACAAAGAAACGCTTCGAAGAAGAGCTGGAAAAATACAGAAGGATAGCAGAACTCATTTACGAGAATTACCAGATGGTAGACAGCATTCTTCAAGCTTTCATAAAAGCCAGGCAGACCAAGAGCTGGGATGAGATAAAAGAAATTCTGAAGGAAGAACATAAAAAAGGCAGACTGACGATGGTTGAAGGCGTTGTTCCTGAGAAAAATTCCATCCTACTGAACATAGGTGGACACAGCCTGACTCTCAGGCTTGACATGAGCATTCACGAGAATGCTGAATTCTATTATGACCAGTCCAAGAAGATTGCTTCCAAGCTTGAAGGTCTTATGAAGGCCATTGAAAAGACGAAAGCAGAGATGGAGAAAGCCGAGGAGATTGAATCCAGAAAAATGTTCCAGAGCATCAGAGCAGTTAGAAAGAGGGAATGGTATGAGAAATTCCGGTGGTTTATAACCAGTGACGGATTTCTTGTGATTGGCGGAAGAAATGCGGAGATGAATGAGGAGATAGTCTCAAAATACATGGAGGGCAAAGACCTGTTCTTCCACACCCAATCGCCAGGAGCTCCAGCGACAATACTGAAAAATGGTCAGGAAGCTCCGCAGACCAGCATAGAGGAAGCAGCAATCTTTGCATCAACTTACTCAGCCTTATGGAAAGAAGGAAAATACAGCGGGGAGGTTTACTATGTCCTCCCGGAGCAGGTTAAAAGAGCGGCAAGGCATGGAGAATATCTGGCAAGAGGTAGCTTTTACATCGAGGGGAAGAGAAATTATCTTACTGTCTCGCTGAGCTGCGCTGTTGGTGTTGAAATATCGAAGTTGAGGGTACTTGGAGGTCCAAAAAAGGCTGTTGAGAAATACTGCGACTACTTTGTGGAGATAGAGCCCGGAAATTTGAGTGCAAATGAGATTTCAAGGGAAATAGCAAAAACGCTAGTGGAGAAAGCTCCTAGAGATGAGGCGCACATTGTCAGAAGCATTGCAACACCTGATGAGATAATGAAGTTTTTACCTCCGGGAAAGCACAGGTTGAAATAAAATTGGACAATTTGTTGTGCATAATCACTTCCACCTACCACTTATTCCCTGTCTACATACCTCCCTCTCGCCTCTATTTCTTCTGCTCTCCTTAGAACTTCCTCTGCCCTCTCATAATCCATGTAACCGTCTATAAATGCTTCTTTCAACTCCTCCCAGTTCTCATAGGAGGCCTTTAGGGATTCGAAGAAAACGTGCAAGTCAACGCCTTTTGGCTCGATTTTCTGGTCGAAGAACGCTAAACCGAAATCCACAAAGAATATGCGATTCCCGCTGAGAATCATGTTCATTGGAGTTATATCTCCATGAATGATGTTCGCAGCATGAAGACGTGCAACCATTCTTCCCACCTCTTTTGCCACTTTGGGATTCAGTACGTCCTTTACAGGCTGTCCGATTATCCTCTCCATGACTATCTTGTCTCCCTCTACGTCAAGAATAATGGGTGTCGGCACTCCTGCTCTCCTGGCAGCAGAAATAATTCTGGCCTCAGTTTTTGTCCTCTTCCGTCGTATTGACTCGTCCAGCTCTGGAATCCTATACCTTTTTACCTTCCTTATCTTCTCAACCCTGTCTTCATAAATTCTGACCTCTGCCTCCCCTCCAAGGTAAACTGTAGCTGTGCCATCTGTTTCTTCTGCCATCTCGCCTAGTTCTTTGGCAAAGTTTATTAATTTTAATTCCTCCGTTTAACCCATGTCGGTGCTGGGACTTGACATAGGCACAAACTATACAAAGGCTACCAAAGACGGTAAGGATGTCATCCTTTTTCCAAGCTTGGTTGTTTATGGTGAGGAGAAGGACTGGAGCCTTAAAGGTGAGACCAGAGATGTGTATATTGGTGAGGAAGCAGCCGCAATAGCTGCGAACATGGAGAATGTTGAAGTTCTTCGTCCCCTTCATGAGGGAAGGCTCATTCACCAGTCTTATATCGAGATTGCAAAGTACGTTTTTTCAAGACTGGGGAAAGCGGGTATTATTGCCACTGGTTTGCCGGTTAAATCCTCTAAGAAGGAGAGGGATGAAGTTGCCACTGCCCTAAAACAGAGTCTTAACTCTAACGTTCTGATCTTCCCCCAGCCGGTGGGAAGTCTTGCTTATCTGGGCTACGACACTGGTGTCTGCGTTGACATCGGCTTTGGCACCACAGACCTTGTGGTGATAGCCTCAATGGAGTACCTCAAGGGAGATACCATGCTTGTCGGAGTGGACAAGATCTACGAGAATCTGGAAATCAGTGTGAGAAACAAGGCTGGAATAAGTATAACTCCAGAAGAGATGGCAAAACTCCTTTTGGACAAAGACTATCAGGTAGGAAGGATAAGAGGGGGAAAGAAGGTGGTCATCACCCACTCAGAACTCATGGAAGAATATTCTGAGATAATTACGGGCTGGGCGGATCGAATTGCCAACAGGGTGAAGATGCTGCTGGAAGGCCTTTCCACATCGCTGGTTGACAAGATTGTGCTCACGGGCGGAGGGAGCGCTCTTCCAGGAGTTTACGAGGAGTTTTCAAGACAGTTTGAAGATATTGGGAGTATTGAAGTTCCAGACGATCCGCTTACTGCTAACGCTAAAGGATACTACATTCTTGCAAAGCTCTTTGCAGAGAGCTCTGAGATTGAAGGGGCTGAAGATGTGGAGGATATTGAGGAAGCTGAAGAAAGTGCGAAGGTTGAAAGGAAGGCCGAAAAAGTTAAGGGGGAGGGGAAGAAAAGTAAGAAGAAATGAGGATTAGCGTAGACATCCCACCAGATATTGAAAGACTCCTGCTGGAAAAGTGCAAGGAGTCTAAACTCTCTCCTTCTGATTTTGTTTCTGCATTGCTTGAGTGGTATTTTCTCAAGAGAAAGAAGATGAAGCCTGATTCTGAGTTTGCTGCATATGCTCTTAGGGTGGGTAGAGAGAGAGTAAAAACGTGTAGGTACAGCGATGGGAAATTCTGTGCTTTAGATACGCTCGGTAACATAATGGAGGAGAGCGATCCTGAGCCGTTAAGCCCTTACAGGTGTGTCTTTTGTAATGAGTATATGGATAGGAGAAGAGAAAAACTCAGGGAGAAGATCGAAGTGGGGGATGAAGTGATAGAAATAGCCAGAATAGCTGCCAGACTTGTGGTTGAGCTTTACGGGGATAAGCTGGGATACAGACCTAAACTTACCGTTGAGAGTGTTGAAAAGGAGAAAGGAATAACCGGAGAGGGGGTTAAGAAGCTCCTTGACTGGTAGTTTGTCTGAGCTAGGGAAGATAAGTGTTAACATAAATGGAGACCTGCCAGATTCTGAGTTGGTTGACAGAGCTAGAATAGCTGAAGATAGTGGAATAAGAATTGTCTGGATCGGAGAAACTCCTTTTTTCAGAGACCCGTTTGAGGTTGCTGCCGTTATAGCCGATGCAACGTCCCTTATCATAGGTTTTGGCACTGTAAGCCCTCTGAGAAGGAAGTGTGAGAACATCATAGAGAGGTTTGAAGAGCTACTGCAAAAGTTTGGGGAAAAGTTTATTCTTGCCCTGTCTCCAGGTGAAGTCAGGGAAGGCAGAGAAGGTACACTCGAAACAGTCCTCTCATGCATTTCCATTGCAAAGGAATATGGGGTTGGAGTCTTGGCTGGATGTTCTGGGAGGAGGATTACCGAGAGAGCTTCGGAGATAGCAGATGGCATCCTCTTCAATTATGTGTATCCAGATCATATACGGTGGGTTTCAGGATTTTTGAAGAGAAAAGTTTTCACAGCCGCCTACGGCCCATCTCTTCTCCTCCCAAGCCCGTTTTTCCAAGACCTCCTTATCGCATGTGCCATAGTTATGGGGAGCAATAGGGGGTTTCTGAAAGAGTTTGGATATCTTGAAGTGTACAGTGAGATTTCAAGTGTTAATTTAGATGAGATGATTGTGCTGAGGCAGGGAGGGTTTGATATCAGTAGGCACCCTGACTCAGTTCCACTCATGAAGCACTCTCAATTCCTTTTGGACAGGTTCTCAATATGTGGAAGTATTTCAGATATCGAGACCAAGATAGAAGATCTGCTTAAACTCTGCGACCATGTGGTTCTCGGTGATCCTCTTTTTCGGGATAGGAAAGGTTTTGAAACGGTCTGCCGCTTATCTGAGTCATTTAATAATTAATTTTATTTAATTTTATCTATTAGTTAATTTAGTAATATCTAATAAAATACAGAAAAATGATAGATCAACCCCTCATTCCCAGTATAAGAAATATCTGAATTATTATAACGTTACTTTTAAATATTTTTTAAACTCTGATACTATCATGAAATCTGGATTTGGAATATCCGAGCTTGACAATCTTTTAGGTGGGGGCCTTGACAAATGTACAGTCAATCTCATTGTGGGTAGAAATGGTATAGGAAAAACAATTCTTGCTTCTCAGTGGGCTGCTCAGGGAGCAAAAAATGGCGAAAAAGTCGTATACCTATCAACAACTCTCGTACCAAAGAGTTGTGAAACGTATCTCAGCAGGTTTCATTTTATGGAAGATATCTATGAAAAAATTCACTGGAAATTTCAGGAAATCGAGTCTAAGAGTTTTATTCCTCTAACAAAAGAAAAAATAGATCAAACCATAAGGGAGGAGTTTGGAATAGGATTTGATGAAGTTGATAGATTCGTTTTTGATTCAGCTTCAAGTCTTGAAAAGGCACTGGGTGATCCTGTTCTTTACAGAAGGGCACTTAGGTATCTTGCTGACATGTGCTACGAAAATGATGTAACGGCTATTTTTATTGAAGAAGCCCCTTATTATGGTGAGTGGAGTGAAGCAAGGCATATAGCAGAATGTATAATCTTGTTAGACCTCCTTAGAGTTCCGACGGGTTATGCAAGGGCTCTCAGGATCTTAAAAAAATATCGAACTGATCACCCACTGGACTACATCCCCTTTGAAATAACCGAAAACGGAATTGAGCTTAAAGAAGGTAGATATGTCCGGGTTAACTATGAATTCAAATTCGAACTTGATAAGTAGGTTGAATGATGCTTTAGAGCGAGGTGCAGAAATACTTCTGATAAAGGTAGACTCCAAGAGCTATGTTAGAGCTAATCTGGAGGTTCTGAAGTATTTTACAAGTATTGCTGAAGGAGGTATCTACATTGCTCTCAATAAGCCTTACTTCAGTCTGAAGAAGAACCTTACAAAAGGGGGGGTTGATGTAAGCAAGTTAATTTTTATAGATTGTCTAACTAGACAGCTTGGCGGGGAAGAGGTGGATAGAGACAGATGTATTTACTTAAACTCACCTGATCCAGTTCTGTTACAAGTATCTATTGAGAGGGCAATGGATCTTGTAAGCTCAGAAAACAGATTTATTTATCTGGATTCCCTTTCTACCATCTCACTCTACAAGTCATTTGAGACGTTGATAAAGTTTCTGAGACACATCACGGGTAAGATAAGGTTGAGAGGTTTTGTGGGAACCATTTTCACAATTGAAAAAGAAATGGATGAAAGTTATTTCTCCCAGATCTCGTTGATGTGTGATGAGATAATCGAGGTGAATGACTATGTATAAATTCCCTACCGGTATTGAAATTGTTGACACCAAAATTGGGGGAATGTATCCTGGATCTGTCATTATCTTAGAGATGGTGGGGGCTGGCGGCAAAGAATTTGCTATTAACTCTTTCATGAAGAATTCTGGGGCAGATTTCCCGACTGAACTGCATTACGTTTCGATAACCGACACTCCGGGGGAAGTTATCAGAAATATCCGGCTGACATTTCCCGAAGTAGATCAGAAGCTCCTCGACAGCCTCCTCAACAAATTACAAATAACGAGCCTTGCTGGAGTATACTTCAGGAAGAGTATAGTTCCCATGCGATGGGTTACAGACAGGAAGCTATGCATAGAGGAGCTCAAGTGTGAGGCTGACATCATGGCTCAACTGGCAGAAACTGTTGAGAGATGTGGAGATGGAAGCCTGATTTTCTTGGATTCGCTGAGCGATCTAGTGAGACTAGTTGGGAGAATAATAGAGTGGGCAGATTTTGTTGACTTGATGAAAGGATTAAAAAAGCTCTGTATAAAGAACAACATGCTCCTCATGTCTTTGCTTACCTCAGGAATTCTGGATGAAGGCAGAGAGGAAGAGCTTCTCGATCAAGCAGATGCCATTTTCGTCTTTGAATGGCAGATGGAAAAGGAGGCCATAACCAGATGGATGTATTTCAGAAAGTTCTTGGGAGTTTTGCCAATACTTGAGAGGGAGAAAATAGCCAGATACAGTGTCAAGATTGACCCATCTCAGGGTTTTGTGATTTCAAAGCTTCTTAGGGTGATGTAATGACTGAACTTAGGACTGCAATGCTCTCTACAGGGATTGCCGGTCTGGATAGGATGCTCAGGGGAGGAATACCAAAGGGTCATGTGATCGCAGTTATCGGCACATATGGGACGGGTAAAACAACATTGGGGTTGCACTTTATCTATGAGGGGCTTAAAAACGGTGAGAACTGTATTGTGATGAGCTTCGATGAGGATGAAGACAGTATAATTAAAAGTGCCAAGAGCATTGGGATGGATTTGGAGCGGTTCAGAGACAATCTCAAGATTTTTCGTCTCGAAGCTGAGGAGGTAAGAAAATCCCTCAGCAGAATTGAGAGTGATTTATTTGAGATCATAAGCGGTTTTAACACCTCTCGGGTGCTCATCGACACTGTAAGCGTTCTGGAGACGCTCTTCGATGAAGGGGGAAGGTATAAGATGTTAGCCACAATCAGAATGATTCTTAAATCTGCAGGAGTTACGGCCATCATTACTAGCGAACCTGATAAATATAATCCCAGTTATTCAAAATATGGGTTACTTGAGTATATATGTGATGGTCTAATCTGCCTCAAGATGATAAGGGCAAATGAGATGGAAGAGCCAACTTTGGGGCTTGAAGTGGTTAAGATGCGCAGAGTGAATCATTCAAGGAAACCAAGACCTTATACGATAACTGATAGGGGGATATCGGTGTTTGAAGAGGCTGAGATATTCTAGTACAATTTCGATTTACTAGAGTCTTATTATGAAAAAAGTAGGAAGATGTCAAAATAAAAACATCATGGTGGGGCAGCAAATGAAGAAAGAAAATGGGCTCGCCCGGATTCGAACCGGGGATCACCGCCTCGTAAGGGCGGCGTCATAACCGCTAGACCACGAGCCCCCTTGCGCCTACTTGCTCAGTCAAACTAGGGAAATTTAAGGTTATCGCCTTGAGAGCAAAATGGGGAAAAACTTATATCATTAAGTGTAAAAAGATTGATACATGGTTAAAAAGGAGAGAATAGAAATAGATGACAGGATTTCTGCGTTATCACCACTTGAAGAAAAGATTATGGAGTATCTCTGGAATCATGGCCCGTCACATGTCTCAAAAATTTCTGAGGGTATAGGCATTTCCATCTCAAGCGTTGCAGCAACCCTTGACAGGTTGGTCAGGCACGGGTTTGTTGAACGAAAGCAGGAGAAGGTTGATGGCAGGAGAAAATACGTCTATTTTGCTAAGCTCGGGAAAACAGATATAGAACGAAGGTTTGTGGAAGGTGTTCTTGACAGGCTCATGAGCAATTTTGGGGAGATTGTGGCAGAATACTTCCATAAAAGAGGGATTAAGCCTTGAACAGCCTTGAATGTACAATAACTTGTCTCAAATCATCGCCTCTTTTCATCCCCACGATTCTTGTTTCAGCTGGATTTTTCATATCAGTTATTGGTTATTTAGCCACTAAAAATAGCCTGATGGGATTGCGTTTCTATTGGCTTGCCAATGTTTTTGCATTAATCAATGCTCCAGTAGTCTTTTTCTCTATGTCATGTGACATGCTCTGGTTCATGAAGGTTTATTTCATTTATGCTATAATGGCGATAGCCCTCATGCTTTTGGCTCCAACAGTTTACAAGGTGTACTTGATGAGGGTTTATGGATACGAGAGGGATAGAGACCTTGAAGAGCTTGCCGGAATTGAAAAAGTGTATGTGTTTAATTCAGCCCTCCCAAAAGCCTTTACTCTTGGAAGGGAGGTCTTCATTTCGGCAGGAATGCTGGATATACTGGATGGGGAAGAACTAAAGGCAGTTCTTACTCACGAAAAGTTTCACGTTGCTCAGAATGCAACACCATTGCTTGGGAGACTGAAAGTTCTGACTTTCTTGCCAATATCTCCTGAGAAACTCGAAATTATGGCTGATGAATACGCAGCATCCATTGTAGGCAAAGAAGTGCTGGAAAGTGCGAAGAAGAAAATTACTGAGTTTTATTCCACTGTGGAGCTAGGTGAAATAGAATACGTCTGATTTCCAAATTTTAGGTGATGATGGCTAGATAGTATAATATTTACATGGTATTTTTGCAGCCAGAGTCTGTCCAGCGCCAGAGACTATTCAGCACTCTATTATGTGCTCTCTTATGAGTTAGAGGTCTTCAAGTCCGAACTCCCTTTAGACTCTGCACAAGCCCCTTGCAAAAAGCCATTATCTCGGAATGTTCTTCTGGAGTAATGGATTTGGTGCGATACAGAGTGGTGAGGTAAGGTTCGACAAGTCGGTTCATCAGGTCTACAAACATATAAATGGTCGATTCACACGGTTCCATATTCCTGTAGTGTTCAAACTATTTGGCCACCATAATCTTAAGCTTCAGAAGCTCTCCATCCATACAGAATTTTTATGATTTAAATTTTAAAAATTTAATTCACATAATCTTAATATAATATGCTAACATGATTTTCAAATGAAATCAGTGTTCTAGATCGAATTTTGTTTCATCGAATTCCTCATTAATTACTTCATCAGGGTCAGCATACCATCTGGTGTTCCTCCTCTTGCCTATTATGTAGATTGCTACAATTCCTACAGCAACGGCTATGGCAGGATATGTCCAGAGACCTAAGAACACACCCTCTTTTGGAGGGTTGACTAGCACTTCCTTGCCGTACATTGACTGCAATTCGGCGATAATCTGCTCTTTAGACATTCCTTTGGCAATCATTCCTGCAATTTCATCTCTCATTCTATCTGCTGTCCCGCATAAGCAGTTTTCAAGGACTTTTCCACATCCACAGACACACATCACATCCTTCTCCACATCTGAAACCGTCAGGGCTAGTGTAGGAGTGGCCAACAGTAAAATTAGGAGTAGTAAAGAGACGGACCTCATGTTCCTACCTCCTGTTCTCTGCTGACAATGACTCGACTGACAAAGCTTTTTGGAATTAGAGCAAAGATGCCACCGAAAGTCATTATCCATGATCCAAGCCAGACAAAATTCACCAGTGGGTTTATCCGAATCTCCATGAATACTGCATTCTCGTTTGCACCCATGAATATCAGGTACACATCTTTAAGAGGCTCTGATAGGATATCTACCTTCCGGGTCTCTTCTCCACTACCTGTTTTGTATTTCTCAATTCCCGGTTTCATGAATCCAATCAGTCTCCCCTCTTTCCAGACCTCGATATTTGCCCTCCATGTTGTCTTCAAGTTGCTGTCCTCAGCGGTAATTCCTCTGTAAATGAATGTGTATTCTTTAATCTGGTAGGGCTGATTGAGCTCAAGCTGAACATTTTTGTATTCCTCATCATATGCTCCTCCAACTATGCCAAGAAAGAGAATAAGAAGCCCCAAATGCGTTGTGTATCCGCCATACCTCCTTCTCCTCCTTAGAACTATCTTGAAGTAGCTGGAGGTTCCGTATTCCTGACTGAAAGCTCTTGTATCCCAGAGATACTGCTGAAGGTGCGCGGTGAACGCAAATCCGAATATGCCTGCTGCCAAAGTTCCTGCAAACCCGAACTTCCCAATAAAACCTGCTACAAGTCCGAGAAACATCGCAACAGCCGGGAACCTCAGTCTTCTAATCATTTCATCCTTGTAGGCTCTTCTCCATGGTACAGCAATGCAGAAACCAACAAGGATTATCAGTGCAAGTCCAAGAGGCGTTTCCACCTGATTGTAGAATGGTGGGCCGATGGTGACTTTGTAACCTGTCAGCCCCTCGCTTATGAGGGGGAATATAGTTCCCCAAAAAATTGTCAGGGCTGAAGCTACAAGTATGAGGTTATTGAATAGGAAAGTAGCCTCTTTGGAGGCGAAGCTTTCAATTATGTCTTCACTTTTGATAAACCCTTTCTTCTCCATTATAACCCAAATGGTCAAAATCAGCCAAAGAAGCATGTAGAGCATGAAGGGAAGTGTAAGGCTGCTCTGTCCGAAGGCGTGAACGCTGCTTATAACTCCGCTTCTGGTGATAAATGTTCCAAGCAAAACGAACTCGAAAGTGGTGAAAGCGAGAAGTATATTCCAGAGTTTCATCCCCCTTCTTGCTTCCTGAATCATGACACTGTGCATCAAAGCTGATAACGTGAGCCAGGGAAGCAGTGAAGAGTTCTCAACCGGGTCCCATGCCCAGTATCCTCCCCAGCCCAGAACCTTGTATGCCCATATAGCTCCCCAGAATATTCCCTGAGTGAGCCATATCCATGTGAAGACAATCCATTTTCTAGCACGGAACACCCATTTCTCATCTGCAAGATATACGCCTGCGAGGGCAAGGGAGAAAACTACTGCTGCACCTGCGTAGCCTATAAACAGTGTTGGTGGGTGAGCTACCATTTCGGGAGTTTGTAAAAGTGGATTCAATCCTACGCCGTCAGCAGGCATGAAACCCAGCTGTTGAAACGGATTAGAGACAGTTGAAAGCAGAAGGAGGAAGAATGTCTGCACGGACATGGCTGTGGCCATCGCGTAGGCAGAAAGGACATCCTTTTTTTCAAGTTTTAAAAACGCCACAGTGTAACCGGAAATGAGGAGTGCCCAGAGGAGGAGTGAACCATCAGCTCCGGCCCAGAATGCTGCAAATTTGTAGAATCCAGGAAGAGCTCTGCTGGAATATGATGCGACATATTCGATAGAAAAGTTATCGGTCATAAAGTAATAAACCAGAATGGCCGATGCTGCAGTGACAAGTGCGGCAGTGAGGTATGTGGCTTTTTCGGCTTTGTAGAGGAGAGAAGCATCACTATTCTTGGCACCGAAATAGTAAGCTAGAGTGGCGTAAGCAGATGCCAGTAAGGATAGAACAATGGTAATATATCCTACATCCATTCATCCCACCTCCCATTTATTGTCTTTTTTATTATCCATCGTTTCATCATCATTCCTACCTCGTCGAATTTTTTTAAGATAAACTGCTGAAAAGGTTACAGCGCCCAGAAAACCAGCAAATATATATGTATTTCCAGGAGATTCATTATTCTGAGGTAGTGATGTGTATGAGGAAACTCTAGACATTTCCAAACTCATAGTGTATCCACTGGGAACGTTCTCGGAGTACAGTACTCTGAACTCAGATCCGAAAACATTCTGAATCCCAGCATCGCTAAGATTCTCCGATACTACGTATATCGAAGGGTCAATCAGAACATATACGAGTTTTGAGGGCAACTGGAAGGTCTTCTGAAAGTACCTTCCAATCTGGTATCCGTACACTATTTTTGTTACATTCCCGGAGGCATTGACTTTCAGCACACCATTTGCTAGGGTTCCGTTACTCATCAGCACGGCATTCTCAGGAACCTCAATTGATATCTCTCCACTAGCATTGGGGATGGCTATCACCTCTACCACTCTGTACCCCTCTGTATTCGGGGTTATGATTATGTGGTGAACTGCTACAGGTGTGGCAAGAGAAGCGAGTAAAAAAATCGTCAGAAAATTCATCATTTTTTGCCACCTTTTTTCTCAAGCTTCCAACCATCCTTACCTTTTGAACGAGATGAAGCTTTTCCGAAATGGTATGCTACAAAGGCTGCAGCAACGATACCAAGTACATACAGAGGGAACATGTCAAAACTTGCTGATTTTGATGCGGCCTTTATCCTCTCTGTATCCTCATTAACCAGAATTGTTGAGCCGTATAGAGTAACGAAATCCTTTATTATCGTTTCTGGTGGAACTCCCGCTATCAATCTGTTCTGTATCTGAGTTCTCGTAGATACTGCCGTTTCACAGTGGCAATTTACTAGGATCTCACCACATCCACACGGACAATATATTTTTTCTTCTACTACTCTACTGTCTATCTGCTGAGCGCTGGCTACCACAACCGTTGCGAGAACCAGTATGAGCGTTAGAACCATACTCTTCAGTCTCATTTCCACCACCCATCTATTTTACATTTGTTGTAAATAAGGTTATTTAACGTTTACCCCTGAGTGCAGCAAGCCCCATAAGCGCTGTCAGACCGAACACTCCTTCAAAGCCAGGTGTTTGCTTTCCCGGATACGACGAGGGGTCACCTGGCATGGTTCCTGCTCTCAGCTCCTCGATGTTAGAATATCTGTCACTGTCGCTGTCTAGCTGCATGAGCTCAGGTGTCAGGGCTTTCAGCTCTGCAAAATCCTTTCCAAAGGGGTTTAAACCCCCATAGCCAGAGCTCTGAACGTGGCAGAGAGTACATTTCTTGACCTTGTCATCAAAGTCTTTGAATGGTTTCATATATTCTGGTCTGGCATCAACAATTCCTACAAGCCCTGATAGGGTTATTATCAGCAGTAGTATCGGAATAGCTCTCATTTTATCACCTTTTTTCATCTGGTGTAAAACTGTATTTAAGTATTTCTCGAATCGAATCTTGTGGGGTTTCAGTGGAATTTTAAGAACTTTTAAATCATTAATACGGAGATATAGGTTTATAGCTATTAATGAAAATTCCCGTATAATCAATAACAAAAATGTTAAATACTTTCAGTACTAGGATTATTATTATGAGGGAAGTGTGGGCATTAATACTTGCAATGCTATTTTTGATGGCCCCGGTTTCTGCAGCAGACTATGCGGGCAGTGATGCCTGCAAAACCTGCCACAAAGATATCTGGGAGGATTTCATAAAAACAGGGCATCCTTACAAACTCCGACCAGTTGACGAGGCAAGGCAAGGTAATGAAGAATACGGTATCAGAAAAGTGACGGAGCTTCCTGAGGGAGTTTCATGGGATGATGTTACGTACGTGATCGGTGGAGTGTGGTGGAAGACCAGATTTGTTAATAAAACTGGTTACATAATAACGGGAGATGCAGTCCAGTACAACCTTGAGACAGGAGAGTGGGTGCCATACCATTCAGGAGAGGTTAAACCCTACGACTGCGGAAAGTGCCACACCACCGGCTACAGTGAAGAAGGACATCAGGATGGTCTGCCGGGAATAGTAGGTACATGGGCGTTTCCGGGAATTGAATGTGAAGAGTGTCATGGGCCTGCAGCAGAACATGTCTCAAACCCGACGGAGGTAAAACCCAAAGTTGATACCACCAGTGAGCTGTGTGGAAAGTGCCACATAAGAGGATCAGCAGACATGATACCTGCCAGTAATGGTTTCATCAAGCACCATGAGCAGTATAACGAACTCATGGCATCTCCACACAAGGATCTAAGCTGTATCACATGCCATGATCCACACAAGAGCGTTAAGAATCCGATGGTTGAAGATGCAATAAAAATGGAATGCAAGCAGTGCCATAGTGACGTTGCAAAAGAATTTGAAGAGAGTGCCATGGCTAAAGCTGGAATAGCATGCATTGACTGTCACATGCCTTTCGCAACCAAGTCAGCGGTTAAGAGGGCTGAGTTCAAAGGAGATATAAGAACTCACCTCTTCGCCATCAATACTGATCCGAATGCACCTATGTTTACTGAGGATGGCAAATACACTGCCGGCGGATACGTAACTCTCGACTTTGCCTGCCTCTACTGCCACACTGACAAAGACAAGGAGTGGGCTGCAAAGTATGCTGCTAAAGCCCACAAATTTGAAGAGGAGAAACCAGCAACTCCGACACCCACTCCAACACCTGTGAAGACTGAGACACCCACTCCAACACCAACTCCGACCCCAACACCCAAACCCAAGACACCAGGCTTCGAGACAGTGTTCGCAATAACAGGAATTCTGGCGGCTCTTTATGTCCTGAGAAGGTTTAGATACTGAATTTTTTAATTTTTTATTTTAGTTAAAAGGACTAAGATAGCAGGAAGATAATTTAAAAAAGCATAATTATCGGGGTCGAATACGTCGAGTATGCTGCTATCTGAAAAAATCGATGACATTCTCGTGTTAAAATGTGGAACTGAAATAAAAGGACAGGTATTTTACACGACGAGACTCTATTATTACCGAAATCTTTTGATAGACACCGGATGTCCGCACACTGCCTATGAGGTAAGAGATTTCATTTCGGGCAAGGAAGTCAAAGCTGTTCTACTGACACATTACCACGAAGATCACGCAGGTGGTGCTTTTCTTTTCGAAAATGTATATGCTCCAGAAAAGTCTCTCGAATTGCTAAGACAACCTCCTGAACTCCCAGAATACAGACAGATTATATGGGGTCAGCCTAAACCTGTTAATGCTACCCCTCTAGATGAGGAAATGGAGTTCGATGATGTTGTTGTGGAAATTATAGACACTCCAGGCCATAGTTTCGATCATGTCAGCTTCCTGATAAATGACAAGCTTTTCATCGGCGATGTGATTGGCTCTAAAAGAGTTCTGGTGGCTATGAAAGAGGAAGACTACAAAGGAGTTATCGATTCTGTTAAAAAGATACTATCATTGGATTTCGAAAAGGCCTATGGAGGACATGTTATATTAACGAGGGGAGAGATTGAAGAATTTTTAAACTATCTTATGGATTTGGAGTCGAGAGTTAGGGAGTTATCTAGTGGAGGGGAGAGTGCTGAAGAAATCGTTAATCTCCTACTTTCTAATGTTCCCCAAAAAGTCCTCTTGATGGAGCAGGTGAGCAATATGGAGTGGGCAAGAGTTAACCTCATTCGTTCTCTTCTTCCTTAATTCCCCTCCCCTCAGACTTACCTCTTCAACCCCTCCCTGATCCTCACGTACTCCTCGTAGTCAATCTCTCCTCTGGCCAGCCTCTCTTTCAGGATTTCCAGACTGCTTTCACTCCTCTCATCCTTGT